>WNGR01000837.1_pt1 | contig 34622 bp, 21 predicted proteins | sample 5407581 | NCBI WGS metagenome assembly WNGR01 (sample SAMN13153383, study PRJNA577476) | soil metagenome | isolation source: 80 cm soil or saprolite under Garry oak tree replicate 2 | place: USA:California | collected 2016-06-15 | reverse complement strand
TGAAATCCCATAGCCCCCACCGCCTCCGCCACCCCAGCGGCTTCCTTCAAACGGCCCTATCAAAACTGCCCCGAGAGAGCATCTCGCGCGGATCCCAGCATCGTGGTCGGGCCAGCCCTGATAGGGTCCTATCGTTTATGAGGAGTAATACCAAAGCCCGGTTCAAACTCTTCCTGGATGAGTGCGTTGCCCTGTTAGCGCCCAGTGAGAAATCGAAGTTAGAGTAATCGTTAATGCGACTTTTCAGGCACTATGAGCGATACAGTCCAATGTTTCATCCGAAATCCTCTTCGCTATTGCAACTTCGCGTACTCCGCTTTGGCCTGCTGTAGGACAGGAATGTCAGGGTCTGCGTCCTTCCACAGCGTGAGGAAGTCCTGGTAGGCCGCCTTGGCTTTGGGGATGTCGCCTTGCAACACATAAGCGCGGCCGAGACCAAGATGGGCGAGCGCACCGATGGGGCGATTCAGAACGAGGCCGCGATGGTCGATGATCTTCTGGAATTCGACGGCAGCCTTGCGTCCTTCGCGCGCAGCCAGATAGGCTTCGCCGCGGACATAGGCTGGAAACATCGTCGTTCCAACGAAATCATCAGCTCTAGACTCGCCAAGCTCATACGGCAGGGCGGCCTCCAGATCCTTGATGGCGTCGGAAGGATTTCCTTTGTTGATCGCCAGCTTTCCGCGGATACTTGGCAGGTAATTGAACTGCACAATGGTGTCCTCCGGGAATTTCCTATTGAGCTCGTCCGCAAGCGCTTTTGCCTGCGCATCCTCTCCTGAATACGCCAGTGTGAGCGCGGCATAGTTCAGCACGTCGCGGCTGCTCGAAAACTGCAATGCTAAATCGGCTTGGCGGCGGCCTTCCTGAACGTTACCGAACGAGACTTCGCGCAGTCCGGAGAGATCTGAGTAGATCGCTGTGGCATCCTTCTCTCCTTCCCGTTGTGCGGTATCCATCGCGCGGCGGGAGAACTCCCGGGCATCTTTAACGTGCCCGGAATAAGCGGCAGTATCACCCTCCAGAAACAACATGGTGTGACCCCATCGGGGCTCGGGCTCCATTTCTGCAACCTGCCGGGCCATCCCCGCGCTATCGTTTTGCGCGAAAGCCAGGTTGTACTGCCCGATAGTGATATAGGGAGTGTCGAATTTGCGTTCAAGAGCCTGCGCGTAGGTGGCCTTCGCTTCATCGAACCGATTCAGAGAGGTCAACGCAAGAATGCGGTAGGCGTAAGGGTGCGGGTAGTTCGGGTTGAGGCGAATTCCTTCGGTGGCTTCTTCGGCTGCTCTCTCGAACTGACCGGTGATGGGCAATACTGCTCCCGTGAGGTAGACGTGGGGCACGTACGAGCGCGGATAAGCCTGGATCCAGAGGTCGCAGGCTTCGATCGCCTTGGGCACGTTTCCGGTGACGCCTTTTTCGTAGGCTGCGGTAACCCAGTACCTCTCGGCCAGACTGGTCCTGTCGCGTAGTTGATACGCCTTGGTGCGGTATTCCACGGAGAGGCTGGGTTCGAGAGCACCGGTCGCCAGGATGCCGAGGTAGACGTAAGCCGATGCGAAGTTTGGATCGAGTTCGACAGCCCGCTTGAAGAATGCCATCGCTTCGACTGGCCCTTTAGTGCCGGTGGCTTGAATGCCGGAACTGTAAGCCTGCAGTGCTTCAAGTGACGGTGTGGTCGCCTGCTCCAAAGGAGTATCAAATTTCTGGATTGAGCTGCGCGCTTCTCCCAGCTTGGCTCGCATGGCGGTTGCCGCGCTTCCGAGTGCACTCAACACGTGTTCTTTATCGTCAGCCTGGACCTGCTCGCGAGCGAGTGTCGTCCCGCCCGGGCAGGTGATCGCCTGGAGCGTGACCACGTAGCTCTTACCCAGACTGGCGATCGACCCGTCGATGGTAGCCGCGGCTGCGTCGCGCACGCAGATGTCTTGCGCGATCTGATTGGTGATGTGCGTTCCCGGCGACAGGCTCATCAGCCGCATGGTCTGCTGCGCCTGCTCGTCGTCCATGATCTTCAGGAAGGGAGACTGTTCCATCTGGATGGCCAGCGCCTGCCGCAGTGTGCCGTCGAAGACCGGATCGCCGGTGGTGTTAGCAAAGTCCGCGAGCACCAACATATCTTTGTCCGTGAGCGGTCTGGCTTGCACGCGCTGCTGCCAAAGGAAGACTCCGCCGACTGTCAGAATGAGCACGGCGACGGCAGCGATGGCGTACTTCAGAAGAGGTTTTTGCCTTGGGCTGGCGGCGACCGGACTCGCACCCGTATGCAAAGGATCCAGATCGTCGCGTGGTGCATCATCGCGCAGTGCCGCGGCTTGGCTACGGTCCGGGCTCCGGTCTGGGCCAGGAAGCGAGCGAACTGCCTCGTCGGTCTCCGCCTCAGTTTCTTCCAGCAAGATCCGCGTGCGGGAGAGGGTCTGCGTCACCAATATCTCGCCGGGCTCCGTTACCGCTCGAACCTCCGCGGCAAATCGGTAGCCTCGTCCGGGCAGCGTCACGATGTAGTTCCGGTTCTCCGGCGTGTCGCCCAGCGCCTTGCGCAACAGAAAGATGTTCTGGCTCAGGTTTCCTTCTTCGACAAACGCATCCGGCCACACGGCCTTCAGAAGCTCGTCCTTCGAAACCACCACACGGCTACGGCGCACCAGGACAAGCAGAGTCTCAAACGCCTTGGGCGTTACAGGCACAGTTACGTTGTCCCGAAGCAGGACCTGCTTGTCCGGGTCCATTCGAAACGGTCCGAACTCGTAGACGACTTTAGGTTCCGAATTCATGCTCGACGGACCTGCGCGTAACGCTTGTTCTGGGATCGGGAATGTAACGGCAATCTATCACAACCAGCGCGTGAATTCGGTTCCGCAATTGCCGGTTAGATCCGTCTTTCGATGGTTAACCGATTGGTTTCAGCAGATTAATGCGTCATTGAGAATCATTGAACATTATTGAACTCGCCCTTGAGGACTTTTGAACTCCGATTCGCCGAGGATGCGCCCAGTCGAAGCGCTGCTTGCAGAGAGGGAACGACTCGGAGGAGAGTGTGGGCGAAAAGACAACCAGAATCACGATCGAAACTGAAACCTTGACGATTGTTCGCCAGGCTGGCTTCGCGATGGCCTGGTGTCCCAGTTGTGGCAAAAAAGTCGAGGTAGCGAATCTCGAGCACGATAGTTTCGCGAGATTTTCGGCAGCTCGGTTACAAGACTGGATTGTCACCGGCAAGTTGCATCTTTGGTGCGACGACCCAAGCCCCCCTCAGGTCTGTGTCCCATCCCTGCTGCACTGCTTCGAATCACAGGGCGTTCGAGAGGACCAAGTGGTTGATCAAACGCTCCCAACCCAAAGGAGATTCCAGTGATGAAAACGATAAAGATATCCGATATTTACCGGGCGATGGCAGCGATGATTCTGACGGTGGCCCTTGCCGTGACGGCGGTGGCACAAAACCAGGTACCCTTCAAGGGTGCGATGCAGGGGACTGACGCCGATTCAAATTTCACCAACACCACAGTATCGGTCACGACAACCGGCACGGGAATTGGCACCCTACTCGGCCAATTCTCATTCACCCAGGAAGTTACGGTAAATTTCGCGAGCAGCACTAGTACAGGGTCTGCTCATTGGATCGCGGCCAATGGAGACAGCATCTATACGACAATTGCCGGATCGGGTGAACCAACCGATACAGGTCTAATTCGAATCACGGAAATTCAAACCATCACTGGTGGTACGGGTCGATTCTCGGGAGCCCAAGGGAGCTTTACCGTGGAGCGTTTGGCAAGCCCGGTAACGTTCCTCACCTCCGGCTCGTTCCATGGGTGCATTAATTCCCCAGGTGCAGCTCACTGAGAACAGTCAATACTCGCGCAGAGAAGCGCTTCTGAGATCGTATTTCGAATCGGACGGCAGTATTCCCAGAGGAATGGGGCCGGTCCATCCGGCCCCGTCTGGGTTTGATGATTTTCGCACCAGCGCCACCAGCGCTATCACAGTGAAACTGTAAGTGGTGGCGATTCGAAGATGGGAAGGATTTAGGTGGTCGGTTGACGCATTATCGCCATTGCTTGAATCGAGACCTGGAAACGTGCAAAGGCCTGCCGTGCCGAGCTAAAAGCTGTCGTCACCCTTCCATCCGCACTCTTGGTGAGCGACTCATGCGCTCGGTGCACATTGGGTGTTCTCGGTACAGTCGGCGCTGCCATCTGTTGGACGCCCTCTCGTTCCACCGTGTGATGGAGCGGGGGCCAGGCCAAGGGCGCAGTCGCCGGAACTCTGTTCCTGAAGTTTCCCTCTCCGATGTACTGTCGTAGTGCTAGGCTTCCTCATAGCCGGTCTCCTTGTCTCGTGCGCTTAGAGCGCGTCGATAACTTGGGAGCTTAACGCATCCCGCCGGAGACCGGCCTTCTCATCCCATCTGTTTGCATCAATCGACGCTCAGGCTTGGGTAAGGGAGCCTCCGCGCGATTCCGCAGTGGCCGGATGCCCGACATGACACAGAATTACCAGCTTCCGGGCCGTTATTATCCCACTGGGCGGCGACTTTAAACCGTTGTTGGCGCTACTCCCTCGTCAGCACGGCTGCCAGAAACCGGAGTTCGGACTCCACTTCGGCGGGATCGGCCACAGTATCGGCGATTTCCTGACGAAAGAGTTCGCGATACCGCTTGCGAAGCCTGTGAATGGCCACCTTGAGCGCCCCCTCTGACGTGTTCATTTCGCGAGCCAGTGCGGCATACGGTGCGTCGGACTGTCCCAGCAGGAACACCTTCAATCGCTCGAAATGCTCCGGGCGGCCGTGCTGCACGAACTCTTCCCGCAATTTCTCCACGACTCGGTCGAGCAGGGTGAGCGCCCAGCGCCGTTCGAAGATCCGCTCCGGCGTCTCATCGTGCGCGGGCTCACGCTGGTAGCGCTGTTCGCCGGACGAGAATTCAAGCTGCTCAATCCTCCCGCCGCCCCTTTTTTGTGCTCGATCGCGGTCTTCTTCGTCCGCCGCAAAGAATTTCAACGAAGTCAAAATAAAGGATCGGAACCGACCCTTTTCCGGGTCGGCGCGATCGAGATATCGGCCTTCGAGCACACGGATGAAAAACTCCTGTGTGAGATCCTGCGCCTGATCGGCCGGATAACCGCGCCGGCGCAGATAGGCATACAACGGATACCAGTAGTTCTCACATAGAGAAACAAGAGAGGACTGGGCTTCGTTGCAATGTAGATCACCGGCAGCGACCACCAGGCTCCACCGCGTGGTCGGAAATTGGGATGATCCTGGCAGCGTGTGCATGGTCTGGGCGTTCGTCATTTCATCCTCACGGTCATCCCCGCTAAACAGAATAAGGAAATCCGGAGCGCGAAGTTACACCGGAACTATGGTTGTCTGGCGGCCTCAGCCTTAGCTTGTTGGACGATCGGAATATTGGGATCGGCATCCTTCCAGAGAGTGAGGAGGTCCTTGTAGGCGGCGGCTGACTTCGCGCGATCTCCAGAAGCGGACAACGCTCTGGCCAGTTGGAGACGCGCCATTGCGCCTATCGGATCCGCGCCCACGATACCGCGATGATTGAGAATCTTCTGAAACTCGGCGGCCGCTTCCGGATACCGGCGTGAGGCAACCAAAGCCTCGCCGCGTACATAGGCCGAGTGCAAACCGCCAAGATAAAAGGGATTGAAGTTGAGGCCGTTCACTGCCAGATCATAGCGAAGCGTAATTTGCAGCCGCTCGACGCTGTCCGTGGGCTTGCCGCGCTCCAGTGCGGCTAACGCGCGAAGCACCGGCACGTAGGTAAATTTGACAAATGTATCTTCCGGGAAGCGCTTTTCGAGGTCATCGGCCAGCGCTTGCGATTGAGAGGAGTCTCCCGAAAGAGCCAGGCCGAGGCCGGCGGAGTATTCGACATCCCGGCCCTTCGAAAGCGCCAGAGCGGCCAAGGCGTTCCTTTTCGCTTCGGTGGCATTCCCGTAAAGAGCTTCCCACTCCGCTCGTGCGGCCTGGTAATTTGTTGCCGCCGCGTGGTCCCCCTCTTGCAGGGCGAGATCCACGGCCCGGCTCGATGACCGCCGCGCGGCCTGTAAGCGGCCGGAACGAGCCAGAGTGAGCGCCTCCGAGTTCGCCAACCCGTGTTCCGCTTCATGCTTCCCCTTGGCCAGAGCCACTAGCCGATCCATCTGATCCTTGTCACCCTGTAAGAACGCGATGTTGTATCGGAGCACTAGAAAGGGGGGTGCTTCCAGCTTATGTTCGGAGGCTCGTTGAAGCACACTCTCGGATTCTTCAAAACGGTCCAGGTAAAAATAGCTGTACCCAAGACCGGAGTACCCATAAATAACGTCCGGCTCGGCCACGATTTCTTTTTGGGATGTCTCGATCGCTCTGTCAAATCGGCCGGTCCCGGCCGTGGAAAGGCCTCCTAACAAACTCTGGGGATTTGGTTCCTCCCCGTGAGGATAGGTCTGAAGCCACAATTCGAGGGTTTGGTACGCCTTCTCCAGATTTCCCGTCACCTGCCGGTCGTAGGTAAAGTCGATGAAAAACTTCTCCCGATCGCTGACGCGATCCCGCAGTTGCCAGGCTCTTGTAGTGCTCTCGGCCGATAGCCCGGACTCTCCAACAGTGCTGTAGTCCAGCCCCAAAAGGGCCCACGCCATCGCGAATTTGGGATCGATTTCGACGGCGTGCCGGAAGAAAGGTATGCTCGCGGCGGTCCCGGAGGATAAGTTCACCTTCATTCCGGTGCTGTAAGCCTTCAGGGCTTCGAGTGACGGTGTCGTAGCCTCGTCGAGCGGCGTCGAGTGCTTTTCCACCGTAGCCAGCGATTCGCCCACGCGCGTTCTGAATTTACGGGCGATCTGACTGAGAGAGTTCAGGACATCTTCTCTCCTCGCCACCTGCGCCTGCTCCTGATCCAGAATGTTTCCCGTGTTGCAGTTCCTCGCGCGCAAGCCCAGGACATATTGGCTTCCAAGGCTTGCGATGGATCCTTCCAGAATCGCGGCGCTAGCGTTTCGCTCACAGATTTGCTGAGCCATTTCCGAAGTCAGCCGCACATCTTTCGGCTGTCCCATCAGAGTCAGCGTCCGCTGGACCTGCCGGTCCGAAATCAGACTGAGGAACGGAGATTGTTGAAGCTCCACGGACAGTCCCTGGCGCAGCGTGTCGTCGAACACAGGATCGCCGGTCTTGTTATCGAAATCCGCGAGGACAATGGTGCTCTTGTCGGTGAGTTTGGGTCTCGTCGCGGAATCGCGGTGCGCGAACGACCACAACGTCACTCCGCTCAAGACGAGGATTGCGAGTCCGGCGGCTGAACCGAAAACGGCCAGCCTCTGCCTGCGAAGAAATTTGCGCGCCCGGTACAGCCCGCCGGGCGGCGACGCCAGCACCGGCCGATGCTCAATATATCTCTGGATATCGGCGGCCAGCTCAGCCACTGAAGCGTATCGCCGCACCCGAATTTTTTCCAAAGCCTTCATCGCGATCCGGTTCAGATCGCCACCCACAAGGCGACGCAGGGAGGCCGGGTCGGTATGCCGCCGCGCGGCGATATCGGCTGCCGTCGCACCCGTTGCAGTCAGCTTTCGCGAAAGGGGCGGAGCTTCCTCTTCACGGATGATGCGGAGCATCTCGGCTAAACCTGCCTGCCGCATTATGGCAAGGTCGAAAGGGACAGTGCCGATCAACAACTCGTACAAGAGAACCCCGAGAGAATACACGTCCGAGCTCTCATCGACATCTCCCGTTACCACCTCAGCCTGCTCGGGACTGGCGTACTCCGGTGTGCCCACCATCTGGCCGAATTGCGTTAGCAGAGTGTTCTCCACGGCCTTCTGGCCGGTAGCCTTGGCGATGCCGAAATCGATCACTTTAGGAAGGGGCCTGCCCTCCTGTTCCATCACCAGCACATTCGACGGCTTCAGATCGCGGTGGATCACGCCTTTCTGGTGCGCGTGTTGAACGGCGCGGCACACCGCGAGAAAAACTTCCAGCCGTTGGCCGACGGTCATCCGCTTGACGTCGCAGTATTGCGTGATGGGTACGCCCTCGATGTACTCCATTACGAAGTAAGGCCTGCCCTTGGGCGTGGCGCCTGCGTCGAAGATCCGCGCGATATTGGGGTGGTCCATCATCGCCAGCGCCTGACGCTCTTTGGCGAAACGCGCGAGTACCTGGCTGGTGTCCATCCCGAGTTTTATTACTTTCAGGGCAACACAGCGGCGAATGGGGTCGCGCTGCTCAGCCAGGTACACGGTACCCATGCCCCCTTCGCCGATTGGCCGAACGATCTGATAACGGCCGAAGTCGTCGGCACCGGCCGCCGCCGTCTCCGTATCGATGGTCTGAGGCTTGGATTCGTCCGCGCCAACCGAACTATCGAAAGCGCCCTGGATCAGACACTTCGGGCACAGCCCCGCGGGACCATCGGAATCGAATTCCGCTCCGCACTTAGGGCAGTCTGGCATCTGGACTAGGGTCGAGCAGCCATTCTATGCCATTTGCGCCAGAGGCTGTAACCTCCAGCCGCGCGATTCCTTATTCATGGCAGGTGAGCCGGATTCGGACTGGACACCTAAATCGATCCACCTAAAAGGAGATTCCAGCATGAAAACCATAACGAGATCCAATCTCATGAAACACCTGGGAACGGTAGCACTGATGCTCAGTCTTGGTGTCGCAACCGTCTACGCACAACAGCCGGTAAAGATGACGTTTTCGGGAACGTCTGGGGCCAGCGCGATCGATCTAAAGTATCAGCCCAGCGCAGCTACCGGCGAAGACAATTTCGCCGGAAACGGTACGCTGGGACAATTCACGTTTCGTAACATATTCGCCGAGGGAACTCAACCGCAGCAGCCGCCCAGCACTTGCTCAGGCCCAGCCCAGGGTTATTTTGTGAGGGTGGCCGGCGCGGGCGTACTTCGCTTCCAGGATGGCAGCCTATTGAAGGTCAATATGACGCAGGGAGAGGATTGCGTAGATTTCGCGGCTCAGCAGGGCCACTGTACTGTAACGTTTCAAATCACGGGTGGAACCGGCCGCTTCAAGGATGCGTCCGGCGTCCTGACTTTGACCGAGACGGTGCTGCCGGTGTTGCCCAACGCCTCTGGCCTCCCCGTCTTTTTTGCCAGTACGGGCGAACTTACCGGAACGGTTTCAGGAGTGGCCGCGGAGGAGGAACACCAAGACGATCGGCGATAGGAAATGGCAGATGCGCGTGCTCCTGGCCGGCGTTCATACAACTATTGACATGTGCTGAATCGAACGATCCAACGCTGTCCTGGCTGAGCCTGCTGTTCCACAACAGCAGGCTCAACCGGATGATCGCTGTTGGTCTGGGTGAAACGACCCAGTGAAGGCCGAGCTTGGACGCGACCGCATTTCATATAGATACGGTGGAACCGAACTAGACCAGCTTCGCGTACTCAGCGTGGGCTTGCTTCATGATGGGTATGTCGGGGTCTGCGTTTTTCCAAAGTCTGAGAAAGTCCTCGTAGGCAGTTCTTGCCTTAGCTTTGTCTCCCGATAATACGAGCGCTCTGCCGAGCTGAAGATGCGCAAGTGCTCCGATGGGATCGCTGCCGACGACTCCGCGGTGGTCGAGAATCTTCTGGAATTCGACCGCCGCCTCGGCTCCCTGGTGTGCCGCCAGATAGGCCTCTCCACGCAGATAGATGGGATAGAGTCCTCCGAACAGGCCATGGGATGCGCCCATTTCATAAGGAGCCGCAGACTGCAACGCCTCAATTGCTTTCGAAGGCTCGCCCTGATTGATAGCGATGCGTGCACGCAGGACCGGCACATAGCTGAAATGCACCAGAGTGTCCTCAGGAAACCGCCTTTCCTCCTCATCGGCCATTGCCTTTGCGCGGGAGGAATCTCCAGAGAGCGCCAACGCCAACGCGGTGCCATACTCGACCTCGGGATTGTTGGAGAGCTTGAGCGCCGCCTTCGCGCTCGCTTTTGCCTCAGCCATGTCTCCGAAGAAGGCCTCGCGCAGGGATTCGCCTGCCTCCCACAAGCCGGCCCTCTCCGGCAGAGCCTCCCGCTTCGCCAACTCAGCTGCACGCCTGGACAAAACCCGCGCCTGCTGCAGATGACCCGCGTACGCCGCGACATACGCCTCTTTGTTCGAAACCCACGCATCTGCGCCGGATTGCTCCCGGGCTCGCGCGGCAACTCGCTCCATTCCAGTGTCGTCGCCTTTCAAAAACGCGATATCGTGTTCCGCCATGAGAAATTCATCCACCTCCAGCCCACGTCCCGCCGCGCGCTGTAACGTGTTCTCTGCCTCGTCCAACCTCCCAAGGTAGACGTTGTTAATGGCGAGGTTGTAGTAGCCAACGGCAAAATCCGGGTCAAGCTCAATCGACTTGCGGCCTTCGGCGATCGCCTGCTCGTACCGGCCCGCACCTTTGTTTGAATAGCCCGACAACATGGTGTGAGGCAAGACTTCGCGAGGATACGTGTGCATCCATGCCTCGCACGTCTGGCGAGCCGCTTCCAGATTTCCTGTCGCCAGAATCTGATAGTTCGCTGTGATGACGAACTTCTCCGGATCGCTGACGTGCTCGCGCAACTGCCACGCCCTGGTGGTGCTCGCGGCTGAGAGATCTGCTTGATCGAGATCCGCGTACGACCGTCCCAACGTCGAATGCGCCAACGCAAAGTTGGGATCGATCTCCACCGCGCGCGTAACCAGCGGCAGACCGGCCATCGCTCCGCTCGTCGTATGCAGCTTCCAACCAGCACTGAATGCTTCCAGCGCTTCCAGCGACGGCGTCGTCGCCTCCGCCAACGGCGTATTGTGCTGCTGGATCGTGGTCAGCGACTCGCCCACCTTCGTTCGGAATCGGCTCGCAATTTGCCCCAGCGCATTCAGCACGTCCTCCTTCCGTACTGTCTGCACCTGCTCCTGGTCGAGGACCTCCCCGGTCCGGCAATTTCTCGCCTGCAGGCTCAGCACGTATTGGCTTCCCAGAGGAGCGATCGATCCCTCCAACACCGCCGCGCTCCCCGTCCGTTCACAAACCCCCCGCATCACCTCCGGAGTCAGCCGAGCATTCGGCGGACGGCCCATCAGGCTCAGCGTGCGCGCGACTCGCTGATCCGAGATGAGGCTTAGGTAGGGCGACTGTTCCAACTGGATTGACAGCCCGCGGCGAAGCATTTCGTCGAATGCGGCGTCGCCGGTTGAGTTGGTAAAGTCGGCCAGCACCACCGTGTCTCTTGCGCCCAGCACCGGCCTGCGATTCGCCAGAAACCGCGCGGTACTCACAGCGGCTGCTAGCAGGAGAACTGCGGCAGCCGCGATCCAGCGCCACGGTCTCGTCTCCTTCACCTCCACCTGCATCCTCGAATGGCTAGCCGCGATGACCGTCAGGTCTTGTTCGGGAACCAGTTGCACCCGCTCGGCAAGCCGGTATCCCCGTCCGGGCACGGTGACGATGTAGCGGTGGTCCTGCGCCGTCTCCCCAAGCGCTTTGCGCAACATGAAGATGTTGCGGCTGAGGTTGGCCTCTTCGACAAACGTGTCAGGCCACACCGTCTTCATCAGATCATCTTTGGTGACCACCTCTTTGCTGTTGCGTACCAGCACCAGAAGGATCTGAAACGTCTTCGGCGTCAGCGGGACGGTCTCTCCGGCACGCAGCAGCGTCTCCTTCTCCGGATCGACGCGGAACGGCCCGAATTCATAAAGCTCCCTGGCCCCATCGCCTCGGCTATCGGACATTGCGGACACCCCAACTTTTCAGCTTGAGGCCTGAAGTCTAGCACGAATCATCCTTCTACCCGCAATCGGATGCTCCCCCGAAGTTGCTCCAGCTAGGGCACTTAGCGAATGCGAGAAAGTATCAGAAGTTTTCAAGCGCTTCGAAAGGACATTTTGCCGCCCACCGCGCGAATCTGCTCTCGTTCCAATGTTCGATTCACCTCGAAGGAAGGGAGTCCATGGCGAAACAAACCACCATCACCGTCGAAACAGATTCCTTGCTCATCCTGCGGGGCCGGAGTTCCACCCGCGCATGGTGTCCTCGATGCGCGGCCGACGTGGAAATGATCACGATGAAAGACACAGGAGTGATCTCGAACCTGGACCAGCCTGCTCTTGAGGAATGGCTCAATTCCGAGGAACTCCATCGGTCTCAAGCAGAGGATGGCTCCGCACTGATCTGCCTGAACTCACTGCTTGCTCGCGTTCAAAACACAACCACCAGTTAGCTGCGCAAGCGCAGTTAGCGAAAACGAACTAAAAGGAGACGATATGAAATCCAGACTGCCGCTCATCAGTTCTCTCGTAGCTCTATCAACTCTTCTGGCACTGTCGCCTGGGGCAATTGCCCAGGAGTCCCAGGAACAGCAAACCAGGACGTTCAGGCACTATACCGTCACCGACCTCGGCGTTCTCGGATCCGGAACTAACTCTTCGGGGCTCGACATAAACCATGCGGGCTGGGTCGCCGGATCGTCCAACCTCGTGCCCGGAGGTCCGCAGCACTCCTTCCTCTGGTATGGCGGAGGCGCGCTGCAGGATCTCGGTGTGTTGGAGGGATCAGATTGTCCACAGTGCAACAGCGCCGCCGGCGGGCCAAGCGCAAATGGCGGGGCCGCCATCGGTTCGGAGATCTCCACCGCTGATCCGGACGGGGAAGACTTCTGCGGCTACGGGACCCACCTTCAATGTCTGGGCGCTGTCTGGCGGAACGGGAAACTCACTGCGCTTCCGACACTCCCCGGCGGCCGCAATGCCAATGCATTCGGCATTAATGATCTTGGGGAACTAGTCGGATTCGCCGAAGACGGTGTTCCCGATTCCACATGCGCCACCGCAACCCCGTTCCAGACGCACCGCTTTCAAGCCGTGCGATGGGACGAGAAAGGAGATATTCACAAGCTCGCTCCACTTACCGGGATGGGCGACACGGTTGGATTTGCCTTCGGTGTAAATAGTCGCGGACAAGTAGTTGGCTCGTCCGGCACCTGTGCTACCCAGGGTCTGCCGCCCGCAAATGTAACTGGCCTTCATGCTGTGGTCTGGGAGCGAGACGGCACACCTACCTACCTGGGCACGCTCGGAGACGCCGGCAACACGATGTACAACGCTGCGGGCGCCATCAACGACCTCGGCGATGTGGTCGGAACATCGCAGTTCACCGACGGGACCGTTCACTCCTTTCTTTGGAAGAAGGGCATCGGCATGCAGGACCTGGGCACGCTTCCCGGAGCGTTCGCTACGATCGCCCCCTGTTGCGATACGGTCAATAACCAGGACGACGTTGTTGGCTTCTCCATCGACGAGCTTGGAATACGCCCGTTCCTGTGGCACGACGGAGCGATGGTGGATCTCAACACTCTGACCCCCGCAAATTCACCGCTCTATCTGCTCAGCGCCGAATCGGTCAATGAGAAAGGAGAGATTACGGGTCAGGCCTGCGTCCTGCCGGACTGTTCCGTGCTGCACGCCTTCGTGGCTCGACCCAAGGAATGAGTATCAAGCCAGTCCCAGCCTTGGTCGAAGCGAAGCGGTGTAAGCACTGATGCTTACACCGCTTCGCTGATAGATCGTGGAAGGCGTCGCGGGCTGTCGTGGCCTGCACCGGTCGTGTCGCCCCAGAACGGACGGTGAAGATGTCTTTTCACTGGCAAGATGCTCGGCGCCGAATAACCAACGAGAAGTCGGCCAGCGCGACTGGAATCTGTAAACCAGCCTGGGTGAATGTCTGGAGCAATCCGCGTTTATGAGTACGGATTACCGCACTCCCTTGGATCTCTAAAGCGTTTTCAGAAACGCGATCAACGCTTCACGCTCCTCCTCCGAAAGGTCCAGCCCGTAAGCATGGCCCTTCACTGCGTAGCTGGCCGTTCCATATGGCTTGAATCCCGTAGGCACATATTCATCCTCAACACGCTTCGGATCGAACCAGTCTTCCAGCGAAGCGCACCACCCACTGTGACCAAACATGCTGCGATACCACACGCCCTTCAGAGAAGGCACTTTGTAGTATCCCGTACCTCTTCGTGTGGTCAACGTCAGGCCTGTGTCCGTGTGGACGGATCGTGAAAGAATGTCGTACCGGTTTCGATGGTCCGCTGGAATTTTGAATCCGTCCGCAGGCGTTAGTTTGTTGTTCGTGTAGAGCGGCGCTTTGTGGCATTCCGCGCAGCCTTCCTCACGAAACACTCTCTTTCCCCGGGCAGCTTCCGCTCCGAACTTGTTTGGGTTCAGCGGAGGCTTGAGCGAATAGACATATTGCGCCAACGCGTACAGCTGCTCATCGCTATAGCGGCCGCCCACCTTCACCGGATCTCCCGGATCGGGCAGCTTCTTGAACTCAGGCACATCGGCGGGTATGAAGCCATCAAAGTTCGCCAGGAAGTCGCCGCCCTGATTCAACGCCGCATACCGCATGAGGTCCATGATCGAGTGTTGTGGCTGCAAACCGGTCCTGTCCAGGTACTTTCGATCCTGCACTCCGATCAAGTCCGGTACCTGCACCGGGGTGAAGGTACTGGCCCGGTGACGCGAAATCACCCCCGGCGGTATCGATTCGAGAAGCGCAGTCATCTGCGCGGGCGACATGGTCTTCTCCTTCTCCAGTGGATCCGGGTGCAGCCAAGGTACCGCATAGAGTTGCTGATTGAGAGCAATAGCAATGGGCGGAGGAAGCGGAGGATTTGCCGAATGTGTCCCTGCGCGCTCGAACGGAAAGTTTCCTTGCGCTCCCTTGATCGTTGTCCCCGACGGCATAACCCGCGTGTGGCACATTTCACAGGAGAACGAGCCAAGCTCAACCTTTCCCTTCTCTCGAATCACGTAGTGGACGAACGGCAGGATCCCATCCTTCGTCACCGGCATGCCGCTTTTTTCATACCATTGGCTGTTCCTCACGTCCGCCAATGCGATAAACCCCTGGTCGACCGAGGTTCCAATCGGCGAGTCGAACACCATCTCGCCCGCCTTGAGCCAGTCAGTCCTGGTCTTCAGGACGGGTTTCTTCCCGCTGGCGTCGTCCCATAGCAGTACCGGCTCCTGTGTCTTCAGCCAATCCAGATATCCAGCAGGCTCGTGTCCAGGAGCGTACACCGGATATTGTTTGTAGATCGGCCGCACAGGAATCCTATAGTAGTACTCTGCGGGGACCTGCTTCGGCGATCCCTCCGGATTCGCGAGGGGTACTTCCAGCACAGCCATAATCCTGTCGTCCCATGTCTTCGGGACCGCTGATTTGGAAGCACTTCTAACTTGGCCCACTATATTTCCGGCCGCGAAAACCACGCCGCAGAAGATCGCTGTCACAAAGGGAACGTGCTTCGGAAACGCTCGTGCGATCTTGTTCACTCTCTCTGCCATGATGAGCCTCCTCTACGATCGTGTACCAATATCCGTGTTTTGCCTCGCGCAGGGATAGTACAAATGCGACATTTCGGCGGAAATCGAGCGAAATAGCGTACGATACCTTCACTAACCGGCTCGCTTCTTCGCTCCCTTTGCAGAGGCAGTCCAATGATCAGCGTTCAAACAGCGCGTCCGCACCCCCGGTTGGAACCATTCATCCGTTCCTATGTCTACCGCAAAACGGGCGCCACAGATACGGCTGTTATTGAACCCGTTGTTGCGCGCCTGGGAGCCATGCTCGAATTTCTCTTCAGGCGGCCATATGAAATCCCGCTGTTGGGCACCACCCACACACTGGTCTGCCCCAGAGTAGCGATCATCGGTCCTGTAACCGAGCGTCGTGTCCAATTAGTCATTCGAGATCAAGTCGAAGCGCTTACGGTCCTCTTCAAACCGCTTGGCTTTTTCGCACTCTTCGGCATCCCCACATCCTTGATTACCAGCATGGGGCTCGAAGCTCACTCAATCCTCGGCCCCGCTGTTTCTGCGCTGAACGAGCAACTGGAAAATTCATCCTCGTTTTCAGAACGAGTTCATATGCTGAATCTCTTTCTCTGCGACTGCCTGGACCGGAGGCCGCCCCCAGAGCGACTCAGCCACGGCTTCGAAACTTTCATCGCCGCAGCTACCCCGCTGACGGTGGCCGAGTTTGCTCGCGTCGCGGGACTCAGTCCCCGCCAGCTCGAGCGCAAAGCCCTCGAACACTGTGGCGTCCCGCCGAAGGTGCTCGGTCGGATCGCTCGTTATCAAAGAGCGCTTCGCCTCAAGACCGCGACCAGTCTCTCCTGGACCGACGTGGCCTATCGCACCAACTACCATGACCAGATGCACCTGGTGCGAGACTTCCACGCGTTCACCGGTGAGAGCCCAAATCGTGCCCTCAGCCAGATATCGCCAGATCATCTGATTAGCCTTTAGTCCTGATAAGCGTACACCTGGCCTCGGGGCAGAGAGGATGTAAAGGAGAACGCAGCGAGGCTCCGCCGAATCGGCTTACATTCAGTCGTTGGCTTGCGCCAACTGGGCAATGCGCTCGCTGACGGCACGCAGTGGATCTAACTCTGAACGAACAGGTTCGCCTCGATAACTGCGCCCCTGGCCGTGCTCAATCCTTCGTACATGCAAAGCTCGAGGCTTCGTCCGTGCTGCCCGTCCCTTTGTATTTCGCGATCAGCGGGTAAGCGCATAGCGGACGAGTCCTGTCCGGTCCATGTGCGGGAGGTCCATCCGGCAAGTGAGCAGCAAGGATCATCTCGGGTGCCTTACCATGCTCTACCCAATCCGTCAGCGCGGTTGTCATATCAAAGTGGGTTGGCCCCGCCCCCCCGCCGCAGTGATCCATTCCTGGCACCATGAACAGGCGAACCGAACTCTTCGCCTCCGCCTCGTTCGAACGCAACGCACTCTTGTAGTAGTCGACCGTACTCCGTGGAGGGATCAGCGGGTCAGTCAAGCCGTGATAAAGGATAAGCTTGCCGCCGTGGGCAAAAAACTCCTTCAGGTTTGGATCGCTCGCTGAGATCAAACCATCGTCTCGCTTTTCCGCGAGCGCTATGTCGCTATCGAAATTAAGCTTGCGAACGTCCCACGTTGCATCTTTGGAGGCCAGATACCTGAAGTAGGACGGATTGGGGGCTTCTGGGCTGCCGCTCCATATGCCCCACCCGAGTTCACTTCCTGGTTCCAGACCGGGAAATATCTGCTCACCGTTACGAGGGTTCTTTGGCCCCGCATAGATCTTCTTAGCTGCTTCTATCTCTGGAGCCGTGAGACACTCTGCTCCGGGGTCACTTTTACACTGCAGGACTTTGGGATCGAAGTGGCAGCCTCCGGGGAGGCCTATCACGCCGTCAGTCACGCCATCTCGCGAATCGCAGGTGTCCAGTGCGGCCTTGTGTAAAAGGCGCAGCTTGTCTTCCGAGAGGATCCGGGTCGTACCGTTATGATTCGCCTGCCAAATCCATACTCCGCTCGCAAGAAAAGGAATCCAGTTGTTCGCAGGAGCGCCAGCGATAATACCGTCATAGTCGCTAGGAAACCGCTGCGCCTCTTTCAGGCCTTGCTTGCCTCCGGAAGAACATCCCTTCCAGTATGAAAACTTCGTGGCTTCTCCATAGTAGGCCGCAATAATAGCCTTTGCCTTTACGGTCATCTCGTGCACAGCGCGATATCCGAAGTCCACTACCTTTTCCGGGTGCCCCAACACGAAGTCAGCATCCATGCTGGAGCCTTCATGCCCCGTATCTGTAGATGCGGTCGCGTAATTGTCTCGCAGTGCCGCTCCCATAAAGGGATACCAGATCTCCCCCGACCATCCCCCATTGCCCTCGCCCATAAACTTGCCGTTCCATCCGGTCGTGGGCATCCAGACTTCGAATTTGATCTTCGAATCCGGTGTCGGTCTAATCTCCGCGGCCACACGACAGAACGGCGGCAGATTTGTCAGCGGGGGGCCTGGTGCTTCGATCACTCCGTGCTTGAACGTCTCTGACGTTTCGGATTTGGCAAGGGTAATAATGGTGTCCGGCAGAACAAGATGGCTAAGACTTTCGCACGTAGCTGCGTAGGCGAGCGGGGCCGCTAAGATGATCGAGCATAAGACCACAGCAAGGAATCGAAGAGACATTCCAACGAGGAGCGCAGAACCGGTGGACAGGTTGAGTTGCATAAGCATTCATCTCCGAGGCGTCGCAATAGTCAAAGCATTTGAGTTAAGCTGTGGAGGAAAGAGCGGCGGCCTCCATATCTCGATCCCGTACCTGGCCATAATTTGTTCCATCTGTGCAGAGCTTAGCTTGGCGATCATACCTTTCGCCGCTGCACCGAAGAGTTTCAAAGCCGCCTGCATCTATAGGATGCATTCCCTGACCATTGCAGCCTTTTGTCAGGTTCCCTAGCTTAGCACCGTCATTCTCGGCATGTCCGGCCAAATCTACGGTTAGTCGAAGCAATAGATCTATTCGGTGTCCTAAGAGACCAGACGGGGCACATTCACGAGATCGAGGTTGGAATTGCGCAGGTGGATCTCAACAACCGACCAAGCTCGCGGAAAAAACGTGCTGCCCAGCTTCAATCTCCCGATATCGAAGTGGCCGCGTTCACCTGTGATCACCGCGACAGGAGCAGTAACCTCCAAGGCTTGTGCGATGGTGAACTCCGCGCAAGTAGGCTTTGGCTAAAGCGGCGGGGACAATGGCCGTGTCCGTCAACTTTACTGGGAACCCTCGTCTTTCGTGCACTTCGACTGAGCGGTTGGTCTAGCCGGAGCCAGATAGCTTCCGAGTTGCTGACCAATCATCCGTAACACCCAAGGCCTTCCTGCTCAGGGCTCGACGAGTGACTCGGCTGTTAGCGCGCTTTTGAGTTCAACTGAGATACCAGAAGGGATGCGTCGCTCGTCCCACGCTGACCACTGGGATTTGTCTATCGACATAGTCTGTATTTCTGCCTCCGAAACAGCACGAACTGGGGTGGCAAGGTCCGTGATCATTTGTCGAGGGGGATTCCCTGAGTCTTCTTGGCAAGTTCCAGAGCGGTAGCGGCCGGGATCTCCGTGCCTACAGCGTCCACGTAGTGGATATCAAACGTTGTCTCGGAGATGTCGTAGAGCTCTACAGCGGTAGTTGCTGTGAACTGATGAATGTGACTGGATGGCATAAGAAGGAAATCACCTTGCTCCATCGGCGTAGGAGGCATGTCCCTCATCTCCATTTTGGCAGAGCCAGTGATCATAATTATGCGTTCATTCGAAGTGTGCCAATGCCACGGCAACACGCAACCAGCCTCTAATCTGATAAGAATGATCGAAGGACCATTTGCGTCGCCGTCTTGCCTGGCGCCAACTGCGCAAGCCGGAAACTTGGGACTTTTGGAGAATTTCGCGGTTGCCGCTGGCATGATGGCGGTTGACTTGGCAGACTGGCCGAACATGCCAAGATTACATAAGGTCAAACAGACTGACACCGTCAAAGGCGCTAGCCGCTTTTGTTGTTGCTTTTGTTTTTCAGAAGAGCGGGGTCGGCGTTGCGGGCAGGAACGAGGTCGTTACGAAACTCAGTTCTGGAGATGGTGTGAAAGAAGCTATTGCTCCCGGCAACGATCTGCGAACTTTGGAAGTACGCGTACTGCGTCGCGCTCTATCAGGCGTGTTGCAGCGCTTCCGTCAGTTTGGTTGCGCCCAGCACGTTTGTAATGCGCTTTAGGTTGTATGCCATCGTCGCAAGGCCGATTTCGACCTTTGCACCGGACAGTCCGCGCATCAACAGACGAGGATGTCCGAAGATACGGTATTTCATCGTGGCGACCCTTGCTGTTCCCGAAAATGAGATCCTGCGGTCTCGCCTTTTTCCTCTCTTTCCTTTTACACAGACGCTCAATCAACCCGACTGGAAGCGGTACTGTGCGCTCAGTCCAATTCTTTGGCGTGAATCCTCGTCCTGGCTTCGCTGTGACTCGCACAAGATGGTGGCGAAAGTCGATGTTCAAGTATTCGACGTAACGATTTTCTTGGTCCCGGAAGCCCGTGCCGAGAATGAATTTGAGCAGATCTGCTTCCTCTTCAGTAGCCACGTCGAACATCGCCTGAAGCTCTTCGGGTTCGTAGACGGGACGGATGATATCGACGTACTTGGGCCAGTCACCCTTTTGCATGAGGCCGACACACCCATGCCGCTTGAAGAGCTGCAGCACAGTCACCACCTTGTGATAGACAGTGCGTTTGCCCAAACCCCGCTTATAGCAGAAGGTCATAAAGTTCAGAACATCCTGCCTAGCGGCGTCCTCAACGTACTTCTTCTGGTAGGCGGAGCGAAGTAAGGAATCGAGCGTAAAGCGGTAGCTAAGATACGTGCTCAATTTGTGGTGGAGGCGGACAAAGTGTAGGTATTCGTCAATGGCCTCGCCAACTGGAGTTCTTGGGGAAGTCTTCGGTGCGGACCGCGGTGCAATAATCAGACCCTCTCGAATGGCATGCAGCTCGACTGACTTGCGGCGTGCCTTGCATAAAGCATCCTCGCGTGTGACGGAAGTACGATAGCGCCTGCCATGCTCGCGCCACTCGATGTAATAGGTGCCCTCACTGTGAACCTCAACACGGCCGCTAACACACACTTTGTCTTTGAGCCGTCCATTGGCTTCATACACAACGGGCGCAAAGCGCCAGCTTCCCTCGATTTTGACTTTCTTAATGAGATTGACATGGTGTGTGTGTCCCGAAATCTTGCCACGAATGCAACAAAGCATGAAAAAGTACCCCCCTTTGATATAGGCCGTAAACCCAGTCAAAGTTGGATACAAAACCCGGACACCAAAACTGTATTTAGCTGAATAGAAAGGCCTTGGTCAGAGTGCTGCAAAGATCTTGGCGCCAATGAAATGTCAGATAGTACCCTGATTTAAATCATAGGCCAAGATATGGCAGAATCTTGCGCACTCATGAGGGCGACTTTGTCTTCCAAATTTCCAGATGGTGACAGGGGCAACGGTCTTGAGGGATGCTCCACGTAAAGCCTTTATAAGTAAGGCGTTACATTGAATCACAGAGGGCCATGGTGGACACCAAACCGAGCCTCATACCCGCATGCTTATGATTCTAAATGGCTACGTCTAATAAGGTAGCGCTCTGACCAACTGAGCTACGTCCCCACTTTTTCCTAGACTTAGGCTAAATCTAAGAATCTGCTGTCTTTCGCTGCTGTCTACTTTTTCTCCCACTTCCACTTTTTCCACGGAATCTAACCGATTTCCACGATTAATGGACAGCATGAAACCTTGCCATCAATGCTGCCGCAGGCGACCCGCAACCCAGAACATCTGTCCATGTCCCGTGATTCAAATTGTACCAAACAAAATTGGCCTAGCAAAACTAGCAACCGTCCTGAAGACGCGCGCGTGCCACTTCGACCCGCTATTTGCGCGGCTCGCTAGACTGAGTGATACCGCGGTTAGACACGTAGGTACTAATTAGGAGATTGGCCTGCAGGCGCCGGAAGTCTCCACCAAAACCGGTCTCATGCTTGACCACGGATCAATATCACATCGTTGGAAACCTGACAGGTCTTTGCATTGAAGTGCCCCGGCGAATAGGTGCCGCAGGCAATGGTAGGGTAATTCGGGGGAAATTCGATAGGGTTCCGAGCCGTGCGTCCTGATAAACTCACGCCTTCCGCCCGAACTCAGGTCTCAGACGCCGGCTCTTCACCGACGAATTGTCCTGCTTCGCCTTCTGCGGAGGCGCCACCGAGTTCCTTAGGTTCAACAATGTATCCAGAACGATGTGTTTCGCGGGACTAGTGTCGCCTTCTCTGCGGTCAAGCAATAAGCGGGCGGCCGTCGTACCAAGTTGGTAGCCTGACTGGGAGACAGATGAAAGGGAAGGATTCGTGGTTTCGGCCAGATCCAGATCATCGAAGCCCATGATGGAGATATCTTCAGGACAACGAAGGCCTGCCTCGCGGACGGCCAGCAAGGCTCCCAATGCAATCATGTCGTTGCCCGCGAAGATCGCAGTCGGACGTGGAATCAGACGCAGCAAAATAAGAGTCTTGGCGTGCCCGCCTTGCTTGTCGAAAGTGGTCTCCTGGACGTACTCCGGAGACAGCTGAAGCTTCGCTTCCTTCATGGCGCGCCTGAAGCCTTCAAGGCGCTCCATCGCATTGGTAAGGTGCAGAGGCCCTGTGATCGTTGCCAGCCTGGTATGTCCCAACTGAATCAGATGACGTGTGGCATTGTAAGCTCCTGCTTCGTTGTCTGCAGTCACAGTGTCACCGGTCCAGTTCTTGGGGAGCCGGTCGATGCACACGACGCCGGTGCCTGCTCGCTGGTAAGACTCCGCTTGCGTTGTAAGGTCGCTGAAGTTCGACGGAATGACAATGAGGCCGGCAGGCAGGTAAGTCCGGAGCTCATTCAGGTGCATTATTTCTTTGGAGTGATCATTGTCCGTGTTGCAAAGGATCAGACGATATCCGTTCGAGAATGCCACATCTTCCGCGCCCCGAACGACGGCGGGAAAGAAGGGATTTGTGATATCGGGAATGATCATCCCAATCATGTTGGTCTTGTCGCGGCGCAGGCCGCGCGCCAGTTGGCTAGGCTGATATCCCGCTGCCTGCACGGCGTCAAGCACTCGCTTGCGCATTGGTTCTCGAACTCTGGCGGTATTGTTGAGTACATGCGATACCGTGCCCAGGGAGACGCCAGCCATCTTAGCGATCTCCTGCATGTTGGCCATGCGTCTTCTCCGTAAGCTCTACGAGTTTGGTCGCAAGAGACCGAAATCCATGAACCCAGCATATGCTTCATTTTGAACCATTTCAATCCTTATTCAGGTGCTTCCGCGAGACTGCCTCTTGCCGGCACAATCCGTAGTTTCCAGCATTCACACTAGACTCGAACGGTTCTGGATAAAAAGAGCTTGACAACGATGCAAAATAAAAGCTACTGTAATCGACATTATTTTGAAACGTTTCAAAAAGCTGCGAACCTTCTAGAGATGCGTGCCTCGGGCTACTCGACGGAAATCTGGAAAAGGAGACTGCACCATGGAAATGAAAACGAAGGATGATCGGCTGCGCTCACAACAGTTTCGGCTCATCGGATGGCTGTTCTTGCTTGCGTTGACTGTAGGTTATTGGGGCAGTCTCGCAAATGCCCAAGCGACGAATGCCCAAATATCCGGTAGGGTTGTTGACCAAACCGGAGCTGTAATTCTCAACGCAACAATTGATGTCCAAAACACGGGAACCGGTTTAGCCCGCAAGGTCTCTAGCTCATCAACCGGGGAATACGCAATTCCCTCCATTCCGGTCGGCACGTACAAGCTGAGCGCCGTAGCGGCTGGGTTCAAAACGTACACTCAATCCGGGATCGTTCTTGAGGGCGGACAAACTGCCCGCGTGGATGTCATTCTGCAAGTTGGAAGCGCAAGTGAAACTGTTGAGGTCTCGGCGGCGGCGGTGCAGGTAGATACCAGCTCGGCAACTATCCGTACCGAGGTTGATACCAGGCAGATTCAAGAGTTGCCCCTCAATACGCGCAACTCGCTGCAACTCGTGACTCTGGTGCCTGGCGTTGGAAATGCCTCGGCGTCGGGTGCAGGCACCAGCAGTCTGCCCGCCGTGGTGATCAACCAGCGCAGCGGCCCGCTGCTCACCGTAAATGGAAGCCGCGCAAATGGCAGTCAACTTTCACTCGACGGCGCTATCCTTGTAACCGGACTCTATAACCGGCCAGCGAACCTTCCGAATCCTGACTCGATTGGAGAGTTCTCGCTCCTGACGAATAGCTTCGGCGCTGAGTATGGTCACGCGTCCGGAGGCGCTTTCGTCGCAGTCAGCAAATCGGGAACGAACTCTTTCCATGGTTCGGCATGGGAGTTTCTTCGCAATGACGCCCTCAACGCCAGAAACTGGTTCGTTAATGCGCCAGCGCCGAACCCGATATATAAACAACATCAATTCGGCGTCGCTGCGGGCGGGCCCATCCTCAAGGGCAAGGCCTTCTTCTACGTCACTTACCAGGGACTGCGACTTCACCAGGTAACTCTTGAGAGTCTCGCCACCATTACGCCGGCCCAGCGCACGGGCGACTTTAGCGCCACTGCGGCGCAACTCATCGACCCAAAAAATGCAACCTGCGGTACAAATGGCAATGGCCCAGGTACAGGTACCAATCCCTGTAATTACTCTGCCGCCAATGGATATGCAGGCAAAAACCAAATACCGCAGAGCGAATGGGATCCAATGTCGGTGGCTTTCATGGGCACCTACATACCCGTTCCAAATGCGACCACGGGGCTGAATACGGACCAAGTGCCAACTCCTACCACGGGCAACCAATACACGATCAGAGGTGATTACCGCACAACAAAAAAGGATCTGACATATGTTCGTTTCTTCCATATGGTTGACTCGGCTGTAACCGGTCCTCCATATTCCGCCCTCCTTTCCTCGAAGTTCGGCGATAACTTCGCGCAAGCCAACTGGGGCACGACCGTCAGGGACACGCACACCTTCTCACCCAACCTGATTGGCGACTTCGGTTTCTCGGACACGAATATCACGACCACCGGCACGCCCTTCGGAACAATCGTGACGGCGGCGCAAATGGGCGCACAGTATGCCACATCCGGAGCCAACGTATCTCCGCTGGTGACAGTATCGGGCGTCACCAGTTTCGGTTCAGGTAGTCCGTGGTATGAGAATACGGCTTTGAAACAAGCCGACGCAAAGCTGTCGTGGGTCAAGGGAAAGCACCTATGGCAGTTCGGTGCTACCGCCCTTCGTGAAGCCGAGAAAATCCTATGGACCCACACTAACTCCTCCGGAAATCCAACCTTTAGCGGCGCGGTGACGGGAAACAATTGGGCGGATTATCTCGTTGGGAAGCCGATTACCTTCGGACAGTACACCCCCTATTTCGGTGATGAGCATTCAGTACAATTGGGATTCTTTGCTCAGGATACTTATAAGGTATCGTCGCGGTTGACACTGAATCTGGGCATACGGTGGGATCTCATTTATCCCTGGGTGGAGTTTAACCACGACTCCCCGGTTGTTAATTTCAATCCCAGTTTTCAGTCCACTCGATTCCCAACCGCCCCTCCGGGCCTCGCGTTCCCGGGAGATCCGGGAATTCCGCCTGGAACCATGTTCATGGACAAAGGCAACTTTGCGCCGCGGCTTGGATTTGCCTACGATGTCTTCGGCGATGGAAAGACGGCAATTCGCGGCGGATATGGAATATTCTATAACGCGCCCGGGGCCATCACGATGGCCAACGCAATTGAGGCGCCCCCTTATGAGACGCAACTAATTTTCACCCCCAACACCTTCACCAATCCCTACCAGGGAACCGGAATTACGAATCCCTTCCCATACCCGTACTTGAATCCAGGAAAGAATCCGCTCTGGCCGTTTCCGGCGCAGTTCTACTCGCCGGATCCGAATATCAAGAATGCGTTCACACAACAATACAATTTCAACGTGCAGCGTGAATTTCCGAAAGACTTCATGGTGCAGGTCGGCTATGTGGGAAGCCATGGAGACCGGTTGTGGAATGGGAACCAGGCGAACGCAGGTGTGTTCAACCCAACGACTGAAACCACCGCTGCACTCGCCTCGAAATTTGCGCAGGCGAACCGCCCCTTCCTGCCTGCGTATTACGCCGGCATCACAAGAATCGCCAATATTGGTTTCTCCAACTACAACTCACTGCAGGTTACCGCGCGCAAGCGCCTTTCCGCGGGTTACACCATGCAATTGGCGTACACCTTCGCGAAGTCCCTCGACCCTGGCTCCAATGCCGATGCGGACGGAGCTAGCGAACAAAATCCAACAAGTCCGATTGTGGGCGAATATGCTCTGTCCGACTTCAACCAGAAGCACCTCCTTCGCCTCAATGGGGTATGGGATTTGCCGCAGTTCAAAAACCTGGGCCTGATGCACTATGCCGTGGGTGGATGGGAACTTTCGGTAATCATGGCCTACAGCTCCGGTACGCCCTTCTCGGTGACTACCGGCTCTACGGCACCGTGGCTCGGAGGGGGCAGGGATTTGGGAAATCTTCGCCTAAATCGGACGGCCGCGGCTCCCTGTGCCGGTTGCGGTAGCCGGTTGTCGTGGACGTCGCATGGCACAGGATATTTCAACCAAGCAGGCTACGCTACGCCGCTTACAACATTAGGGACTTTCGGCAACAGCGGGCGCAATAGCAACGTCGGTCCTTCTTTCTTCAATTCCGACATAAGCGTCGTGAAGAACTTTCCTCTCCTGCCGCGCGAAAACTCCAAGGTACAATTTCGCGCCGATATCTTCAATCTCTTCAACAGAGCGCCTTTCAACAACCCAACAACCTCATTGTCGTCGTCGCTCTTTGGCAAAATCACTTCCGCCGGACCAGCCAGGCAGATTCAGCTTGCGCTGCGGTTGCAGTTCTAGCATGGTATGACCTCGCATGAGGCAGCCAGGTAGATTCACTCCCAGGCCTGGCTGCCACGACGAGTAAATTCAAAGACAATGATGTAACCATAGCCAAACTCATGCTCTAGCTACCGACCCTCGGGACAAAGGAAGCAATGAATGTATCAGCCTGAAACGTACGGCCTGGCACTCCTGTTCATGATCCTCAGCATGTTCTGCTGGGGATCATGGGCGAACTCTATGAAACTTTGTCCCGGATACAGGTTTCAACTGTTTTACTGGGACTACGTTATAGGACTCGTTGCTGGGGCGGTTCTCTGGGGCTCAACTCTCGGAAGCCTGGGAACCGTGGGCCGATCTTTCTACACAGACATCGCTCACTCAGGCACGCATGCAATTCTGCTAGCGATGATAGGCGGCGCCATCTTCAACATCGCCAACCTGCTGCTGGTCGCAGCGATCGATATTGCGGGACTGGCGGTCGCGTTCCCCATCGGCATCGGTCTGGCGCTCGTCATCGGCGCGGGCAGCAGTTACATCATCTCGCCGAAAGGAAATCCCGCTCTCCTCTTCGGCGGCATCGCGCTGGTAGTCGCGGCCATCGTGCTGGATGCCATAGCCTACCGCCTGCGCGAGAAAGAACACGCGGCCATGAGCCGTCGCGGTATCGTCATCAGTCTGATCGCGGGACTTCTGATGGGGACGTTCTACCCTTTCGTTTCAAAAGCAATGACGGAAGAGAGTGGACCCGGACCCTACGCGGCCTTGCTGTTCTTTGCCATCGGCGTTGCGGTTTGCGCCGTTCCGGTGAACTACCTCCTCATGCGGTTTCCACTCGATGGCCGTGAACCCGCCTCGATGAAGCGTTATTGGCAGGCGCCAGGCACCTGGCACCTCTGGGGGGTGCTGGGCGGAGCGATCTGGTGTACAGGGGGGATGGCGAATTTCGTAGCATCGCAGGCCCACATCGTGGGACCCGCCGTCTCTTATTCCATCGGCCAGGGAGCCACCATGATCTCAGCTTGCTGGGGTGTGTTCGTTTGGCACGAATTCAGTGCCGCTCCAGCAGGTTCGAAAAAAAGTCTCGTGTGGATGTTCATCTTCTTTCTGTGTGGCTTGACGGCGGTCGCTTGTGCTCCGTTATTTTCATAGCAATTCTTTTTCGCTATTTTGGGGAGAAATACATTGTCTGCGCAAAAACCAATTGTCGTCGTTGGCAGCATCAATACAGACTTGGTGGCGGTCACCAAAAGAATTCCGGCTGTAGGCGAGACCGTCATCGGATCCGACTTTCAGATTCACCCCGGTGGAAAGGGCGCGAATCAGGCCGTCGCTGTGGCTCGGCTCGGCTACCCCGTGCGACTCATCGGGCGGTTGGGGAACGATGACTTCGGTGCTCAACTCCGAACTCACCTGGAGAACGCAGGCGTTGAGATAAGTGGCGTTTCCACAAGCGACGGCACTTCCGGCGTGGCCGTGATCGTGGTCTCGAGGCAGGGAGACAATAGCATCGTTTTAGCGCCGGGTGCCAATTCGAAAGTCACTCCCGAAGATATTGATCGAAACATCTCAATCCTGAGAAGCGCTGGCATGGTGCTAGCACAGCTTGAGATACCACTGGAAACCGTCGAGTACCTGGCCCGGGTCTGCGCACGCGAGAATGTGCCTCTGATTCTCGACCCCGCGCCCGCGATGGATCTGCCGCCGAACATCTTCCATCACATTGCGTGGTTCACTCCGAACCAGACTGAAGCGGCCTTCTATCTCGGGAACAGACACGCTGGATCCAATCCGCAGTTGCCCGCCGAAACGGCAAGAATCCTCCTGTCCAATGGCTGCGGTGGGGTTGTCCTGAAGATGGGCTCCCATGGAACCTATCTCGCATCGCAGGGAGACATTGGCAGTTTGGTCCCCGCGTTCTCTGTTGACGCGATCGATACAACGGCTGCTGGCGATGCGTTCAATGCGGGCTTCGCTACTGCGCTCATGCTGGGAGAGTCTCCTGTGGACAGTGCATTTTTTGCCGCCGCGGTCGCCGCTATTTCGGTGACACGCAAGGGAGCGCAGCCTTCCATGCCCACCATGGTCGAGGTAAAGGATTTCATGAGGAAGCAGCGACGCAGAATCCCGGGACAGTTTGAAATGCACGCTGGTAGTTTGCTTGTTGACTTACCCGGATAGCCCTCGCGTCTTTTGCGATGCCTCTCACACAACTCCTCTGCCGAAAAGGAACTACGAAATGAAAACCAAATCCCGACCTATGCGATGCACCGCAGGCCTCTCTCTTCTCGCTGCTATCTTCACTGCGCAGTCCAATGCACAGTTTGGAAATCCCACAGGCCAACTCATCCTCGCACCACCATGCATGACGATGGGCGTCGTGGTGCGTCCCGGAGCCGCTGTTTGTACACTGTCGACGCATCGCGACTGGCTCGCCGAACAGACGCATTGGCGCACGGAGCGCCGCATTCGCATCGGCTATGACGGGTCCCGCTACGATCTGCCTCAACTTCAATGGGCCCAGCACAGCTTTATACAACCCCAAATGATGGTGCATGATCGCTATCTGTACGATCCCGTCACCGGGAAATACTCGGTTGACCGCTATCTCGATGATCTTGAGAAGCGTTACGGTGGCATCGATTCGGTACTCGTGTGGCCGGTTTATCCAAACGCAGGCATCGACGACCGAAACCAGCATGACATGGTGCGCTCAATGCCCGGCGGTCTGGACGGATTGAAACAGATGGTGGCGGATTTTCATCGGCGCGGCGTGAAGGTTCTGTTCCCCATGATGATGTGGGATCAGGGAACGAGAGACCCGGGAACTGACTGGCCTACGGCCTTTGCGGAGTTCATGAAAGAGATCGATGCGGACGGAGTGAACGGCGACACGCAGGATGGCGTGCCGCTCGCGTTCTCCCTTGCAGCTGAGAAGGTCAACCATCCGCTCGCGTTTGAGCCGGAGGGCGGCCCTAGTGATGAGGCTCTTGCCTGGAATGTGCTCACCTGGGGCCAGTACCAATATACGTTTGTTCCTGCGGTAGACAAATATCGCTGGCTTGAACCGCGTCACCAGGTTAATATTCAAGGCCGCTGGGATCGCGACAAAACGAACGCTCTGCAATACGCTTTCTTCAACGGAGAGGGCTGGGAAAGCTGGGAGAACGTCTGGGGCATTTGGAACGGAGTCACCCCGCGCGACGGAGAAGCAACGCGTCGTGTTGCGACCATCGAGCGCGCCGTCGCTCCTTATTTCGCGAGTGAGAGCTGGGAGCCCCTCTACCCGATGCTGAGATACGGCGTCTTCTCAAGCCGCTGGCCACTGGGTGACCAGACACTCTGGACTATCGTGAACCGCAATGAATACAACGTCGAGGGAAATCAGATGACGACGCCCTATAAGCAGGGTATGCGTTACTTCGATCTCTACCACGGCGTGGAACTCAAACCGGAGATAAAGGGCGATCAGGCTGTGCTTTCGTTTCCCACCGAAAGTCACGGCTACGCAGCTGTCCTCGCTTCGTCCGGCGAGTTGGAGCCAAAGCTGAAGGAACTCATGGAGAAGATGAAGGGGATGACGGCTAAACCATTGTCCTCTTACTCGCGTGAGTGGCACGCCCTGCCGCAGCAGTTGGTCGATATCCCAGCTTCGCCACGCGCCGCGTCCGCTCCTGAAGGAATGGTTCGTATCGAAGGCGGCGATTACCTGTTCCGTGTGCAAGGAACGGAGATCGAAGGGTCTAACGATGTTGGCGTCGATGTTCAGTATCCGTGGGAAGACAGTCCCCGCCGGTTTCATGAACACCCCATGCAGATCCAGCCTTTTTACATTGATAAGTATCCCGTGACCAATGCCGAGTTCAAGAAGTTTCTCGATGCCACGCACTACCACCCCCAAGACAGCCTCAACTTCCTCAAGGATTGGAAGGATGGTTCCTATCCCGATGGATGGGCCAAGAAGCCGGTAACCTGGGTATCGATCGAGGATGCCCGTGAATATGCGAAATGGGCCGGGAAACGGCTTCCCCACGAGTGGGAGTGGCAGTACGCTGCGCAGAGCAACGACGGGCGCAGCTTTCCCTGGGGAAACTGCGATTGGCTTGCCTCCTCACGCGGCGGCGGTCCGGCTGCCTGCGCTTCGGATAACAATGCTCCTGCGCCGATTCCGGATAAGGGACGGACGATGCTTCCTCCCAGCGATGTGGATGCGCATCCCCATGGTGCCAGTCCGTATGGCGTGATGGACATGGTTGGAAACGTATGGCAGTGGACGGACGAGTACGTCGACGACCACACCCGCGCCGCCATTGTTCGAGGAGGCAATCACTATCAGCCGCAAGGCTCAATCTGGTACTTCCCTGAAGCCTACAAAGACGAACAACATAGCAAGCTGCTCCTCATGGCTCCCAGCTACGACCGTTCCGGAACCCTGGGATTCCGCTGTGTCAAGGACGCTCAATAGTCCAGCTCAATCTCAATAGTCCAGCTCAATGAAGTCAAGAACTGGATTGGAGCAGGCGAGCCTGCTCCATCGCCCCAGTTTCTTTATTCTGCATTGTGACAACCAGTTGCGTCGTCAGATAGCCGAGTCTCTGTACCGCCAAAAGTCCAAATTAAGCTGAAGCAAGAGGAAACGTATGAACATCGTTTTCGGCCCACCGCAACGCTTTAATAGTCTCGATGATCCTTTTAGAGTTATTGCGAGTTCAGGAATTTCTTGCTTTTCTACGGTAACGTTTGTCACGAAAAGATAACCTATCCATCAATGCCCCGGAACGCGAGCGGTCAAGTTCGACTCCATTCATGGAGGCCACATTCAAGGAGGCCGGACGAAGAAGGTTCGACGTTTACCTTAACGACACGAAGGTGCTTACGGACTTGGATGTCTATAGTGAGGTGGGAGGCGTCCACCGAGCCCTGGTGAAGGTGTTCAGGGGATTAGTCCCGATAAGGAAGGCAACATCAACGCGCGTCTCGCCACGGGTTCGAGCGATCAGCCCGAAATCAGAGGGATAGAGATCCTACCCATCGTCAGCCATCCGTGATGAGCCTCCAGATCATGCTCTTGTCATCGCCAGAGCTAAGATCCTGGCGGCAATAAATGGCACGCAACCGCATTAACCGTACTGGATGAACCAGCCATTGTTTCCAGATGCAGAAGAACCTGCAGAGACTGGCGCGATGCATCTTTAGCGATACGGCAGGACTGGAGCGTCGCTGCCCACCGAGCAGGGTCTGCCACCAGATCTCCGGCGGCCTCCGTACCCTCACCGCTGGCGCCGGCGATGATCAGCACGCGACCTCCGTAGCCAGGATTGTGAAAGACGCCAATGAGCGCGAAGGAATCGCCGGTATCGAAGCCGCCGGCGGTGGGGACGTATTCGTTACTCTCACCCTTTCCCGGGTGAACATTGCGGATAAATTCGCGCTGGGTGCGGGTATCGAAGGCAAACTGAAAGTCAAGCACTGGATCGAACATAGACGTCCAAGGGTTGGACCGGGGACTGCCGAGAAAGACGAGGTTCTCATCTGTCTGAATATCCTTCGCGCGGAGGTCTCGCGCAGTCTTCACTAAAATGCGATTGTGACCAGGAGTCATCAACGACGCCAGGTTTGCGATGATGCTGCCGTCAAAGGACGATATCTTATTCCCGCGGAGTATATCCTTCATAAAGCCTATCTCGGCTGGGGAGAGAGTACTCGCGCCTGGAGGCAGATAGGATTGATTCGCATAGTCGGACAGCGACAAACTGCTATGCGACATCCTTTGGATTTCCTCAATGTTCGGATCGCTGGCAACGACGAGCACGCGACGAGTGCCGTCGAAAAGCGTCGCCCAGGGCGCGGCACCGTAACTCCCAAAACGCTTTCCCGATGAAGCAGTTAGCCCCGGTCGGTTCACGATCGTCAGCGCGATTCCCACGGTTAACGCGATGATTCCCGAGATCGGCAATAGCCAATGTTTCCAGTCGGCCGATGTCTTATTGTTGGGACGTTCCGATGAAGCGAATCTCTGCATCGGAGTCTCAACGGGACTCTCGTCCATGGAGAGTTGCTTGGCCAAGCCATCGGTTTCAATCTTCGGGGCCCGGACAAGTTCGGGAACGTAGCCACCTGAGGGCAGACTAATCCGAAACTCGGAAGCGTTTCCAACTCCGCTGTAGTGCTGAACCAGGCGTTTGCGCACCTCGCTCGCGGTCACTCGGACGATAGCATCTTCACCGGTGTCGTAAGTGGGTGTTCGGCCGAAAAGTTCGATGCCGATCGTGCGCTCTTTGAGATCTGCGATCTTTCCTACCGCAGATTGCCAAATGACGTACTCAAGAAACTGGGCGCTTCGCGGGCTCCCCTTAAATGCAGGACCTTCAGTGATCTCGTTCAAATATCGTTTCAGCAGCGTCTTGCCCTCAGGCGTGCGCGCCACGTCGGCTATCTCCCACTTAGCCGCTGCATGACCGAATTCAGGTCCCGCTCCCATGACTTGGATATCGAATGCTAGCACAGTGCTCGGATGGTGTTGCAATCGACGAAGACGCGTTCACGCTGCTGGACCACCCAGGTCACGTTTGGATGGATTCCCATCTCCAATACGAGTTCGCCTCCACCAGCGATATCGGCGTGTGCAAACCACGGCTTGTCCCATGGCTTGCCGTTGAGAGTGGCGGACTGTATGTATTTGTTCTGCGCCGATACATGGTTCGCCTTCACAGTGAGAACCTTGCCATTGCCCATCGTGATGCTGCTGCTCGCGAAGATGGGGCTTCCAATCTCGTAGATTGCGCTCCCCGGGCACTCCGGATAGAAGCCCAGCACGCTGAGGACATACCAGGACGAGGTCTCTCCGCCATCGTCGTCGCCAGGAATCCCGAGAGGGCCATCTCCATACCAGAGTCCAGCAGTTGCCGGATACGCTTCCTGTGCCTTCCACGGCTGGCCGGAGAAGTCGTAGAGATATGGGATGTGAAAGCTCAGCTCGTTGCCCTGCGCGTACAGGCCAACGAGACCAGTCGCGTCAGGAAACTGACCAAGGAAGGAATACTTCGAAGTACCATATTGCTCTACAAAAAGCTGATCCAGTCGTGCGTTGAAAGCAGCGCGGCCACCCATGAGTTGAATCAGACCCTCCGGATCGGCTGCACGCTGAAGGTGTAAACCCATGAGTCCATTTCGGTGGTGTAGTCTCGACCTCCCTGGCCACCGCCGAGTTTCGGATCGAAGGGTTCCACCCAACGCCCGTCGGAGCTCTTCGGTGACATGAACTTGGTCGCTGGGTTCCAGGCATTCTGGTAGTTGTGCGCAAGATTCATGAAATAGGAAGCGTCCTCTTGCTTGCCGAGCACTTTGGCAACTTCCGCGACCGTCCAGTCATCGTACGCGGTCTCCAAGGTCACGGAGACGGCTTGACGGCGTTCTCCCGTGACTTGCGGAACAGTCTCCTTTTCTCCCCATGCAAGTGCCGGGAAGAATCCCTTATCGAAGTAAACCCGGTCGAGAGACGTAAGACTGCCGCGCTTCCAGGGCAAAAGTGTGGCTTCAGTAGCGTTCTTTCGCATCGCTTCGTACGCGAGTTGGAGGTCAAAGTCGCGGTAGCCTTTGTTGTAGGTATCGAGAATCAGTTGGTCGGCGTGATGACCGATCATGACCACCTGCTCGCCTGCTGCGGACGGGAATGACGGCATCCATCCGCTTTGCTGGTACATCCGAAGATACGAACGGACCATGTCCTCCTGCCGGTGCCCATCCAGCAGAAGCTGGAGAGGATGCATGGAGCGAAAGGTGTCCCACAAACCATCGTCGATGTAGAAGTCGTGCCCGTCCGTCTCGTGGACTGCGTGATCGTATCCCGAATAGTAGCGGCCATCCTCCGAGATGTCCGTCATGCGGCAGAGGGACCGCCAAAGGGCCGTGTAAAAAATAGTACGCTGCCTCTGTGTTCCGCCGGCGGTGCTAACTTTACTGAGAACGTCGTCCCATCGAGTCCGAGTCGCCGCTTTGATAGCCTCGAAGTCTTTGCCGCCGGCGTCGAGAACCAGGTTGCGCTTTGCCTGCTCCGCACTGATATAGGAGAGTCCGACACGCGCCTCGATCTGCTCGCCGGCAACGGTCGATTGCGTCGACACAAAGCCGATCTCGTCCCCGCGAACGCTGTCCTGATGCTGAAGCGTATGATCTCGCCACGTCTGGTAGCTGCCGAAGGGCCGTGAGAATTCGGCATAGAAGTACAATCGAGTCTCTTTCGCGAGGTCCACCGCAGTCGCCACAGTGCCGGTGATACGCTGACTTCCCTGCAACGCGTTTGGGTCCACTACCGCCA
>WNGR01001771.1_pt1 | contig 34711 bp, 29 predicted proteins | sample 5407581 | NCBI WGS metagenome assembly WNGR01 (sample SAMN13153383, study PRJNA577476) | soil metagenome | isolation source: 80 cm soil or saprolite under Garry oak tree replicate 2 | place: USA:California | collected 2016-06-15 | reverse complement strand
TATGCTGGACCACCGCTACGCCGACGCGGCGACCCATTACAACCAGGCAAAGCGAGCCGGCGAAGCTCTGGACGACTATGCCGACTATCTTGGCGCGCAGGCTGCGATCCAGGCGGGACGGGCCGGGGATGCCTACGCCGTTCTCGATCACTTTGCGGATCGCTATCCGGACAGCATCTTTGATGACACCGCTCCGATACTTTTGGCAAACGCGCATCTGCAGCAGAATGATGCGAAGGGCGCTCTGGCTGTCCTGGAGCCGCTCGTGAATACTCCCGGATCCGAACAGGTCGGCTTCCGCTACGCATTGGGCCGCGGCTATCAACTTGCCGGCGACACTGCTCATGCGGCGCCAATCTTCCGCAAGATCTACCAGGCCCAGCCGCTGGCTTATGAAGCCACAGAGGCGGCAGCGCAATTGCAGGCAATGGGCGCGCCACTAACGGCGGCCGAACGCAAGGCCCATGCCGACGCTCTTTTCAATGCGAAACGATACAGCGATGCCAGCGCCGAGTACAACGCCATTGGCAAGAACAACCCAGCGCTCACCGCGTCCGATCGCGACGCGCTAACTATTTACACGGCAGTATGCGACTTCAAGCTGAAACACCTCAGCCGGCGCGACATCGAAAGGCTTCCTGAGACAGGCGACGATACCGCGGCGCTGAAGCTGTACATGTTGGCAGAGTTGTCGCGTAATGAGGACGACCGGAACGGCCATGACGCGCTCATCTCGCAGATGCTTTCGCGCTATCCTGCGAGCCGCTGGCTCGAAGAGGCGCTCTATTCGGGCGGCAACATGTACCTGCTGAAGCACGATGCGAAACAGGCGATTTATCACTATGCATTGCTGGTGAAGATGTTTCCAAACAGCACCTACGCGCCTTCGGCACACTGGCGCGCGGCCTGGATGAACTACCGCACGCGCGACTACTCCGAGGCGGCGCGGCTGATGGATGAGCAGATCGCGCGATACCCGGGAGGCATGGAGATTCCAAGCGCCCTCTACTGGCGCGGGCGAATCTACGAGGATGAGGAACAGAACTTCCCGCAGGCGGTGAACTACTATCGCAAGCTGTCAGACGTCTACACAGACTATTACTATGCCAACCTCGCCAAGCAGCGCCTTGCCGTACTTGGCGCGCAACCCGCTATTCCGCCGGCTCTTCCGCTGAACGCTACGCAGAAGGCGTCCGCGCCGGAACTGACCGGCGACTTGCCGGAGAACGACACGCATTTGATCAAGGCGCGACTGCTTGCGAATGCATCTCTGAATGAGTACATTGGCCCGGAGATTCGCGCCAGCGAGGGCTCCGAGGAATGGGGCGCGCTGGCGCAGGCGGAGATTTATGTCTCCTTTGGCGAGTACACGCGTGCACTCCAGTCGATGAAGCACAGCGGCATTTCGTTTTTCACGCTGCCGATGAGCCAGGTTCCCGACGTCTACTGGCACCTTCTGTTCCCTCAGCCGTACTGGAAGGAACTGGTGGCGAACGCGGGCAGTAATGGGCTCGATCCCTATCTTGTGGCCTCGCTGATCCGGCAGGAATCGGAGTTCAACGCCGGAGCCGTGAGCCCGAAGAACGCATACGGGCTGATGCAATTGCTGCCACGTGCTGGCAGCCTACAACGCGGGCGATACGCCGGTGCGGCAGTGGCTGTCGAGCAACGACTACAAGGATGTTCCCGAGTTTGTCGAGTCGATCCCCTACACCGAGACGCGTGATTACGTTCAAGCCATCCTGCGTAATCGCGAGATGTACCGCGCGCTTTATCCCGTTCGATAGCTGCTGTTAGAGAGGTCTCGCGTTTGGCCACACCGGCTTCGGAGTCCCTGCGTGGGATACGATGTGAGAGACCAAGCAGGACGCCCGGATGGTGAAATCGGCAGACACAGCGGACTTAAAATCGGCTTTTCAAACAGAGATGTTCCCATAAATTCTTGATGATAAAACTTTTGTATTGATGCCGAGCAACACGCAGCCCTTACGCAACCCTTGCACACTTTTGCGACTCTTATAGAGAAACAGGAGTGCAGCCGCATGGCAGAGCATCACACCATCCTCGGTGGCAAAGTTCACGTCTACAAGCGTCAGAACAGTTCGAGCTGGCAGTGCGCAACCTATCTAGCCGGGAAGAATCGGCGCACCACCACCAAAGAAGACAGTCTCTCGAAAGCGAAGGAGTTCGCGGAAGACTGGTATTTGCAGTTGCGGGGCAAGCTCCGCGAGGGTCAGTTGAAAAGCGGCAAACTGTTCCGCGAAGCTGCGAAGTTGTACTTGCGCGAATTCGACATCATGACGCAGGGGCAGCGCAGCCCAACCTATGCGCGCGGACAGCACGCGAGGACAAACGGCTACCTGATTCCATTCTTCGGCAGCATGGTCCTTCCCGAGATCACGGCTGGCAAGGTCAATGAATATCGCATCCATCGACTTGAGGAATGTAAGGCGATGCGCGGCAAGCCTCCAGCGCAGAGCACCATGCACCAGGAGACCGTGACATTGCGCCAGATTTTCAAAACGGCTCTGCGGCACGGATGGGTCGATCATCTCCCGGATTTTTCAGCGCCATATCGCGCGTCCGCGAAGATTTCCCATCGAGCATGGTTCTCACCGGAAGAGTATAGGCAGCTTTATGAGGCAACGCGGAAACGCGCCCAGGACCCCAAGCAGCCCCGTTTTCGTTGGGAAGCGGAACAACTTCACGATTATGTTCTGTTCTCCGCCAACACCGGACTCCGCCCCGACGAGGCGAGGCGTCTTCAGTTCCGCGATGTCACGGTGACCGAAGACGAGGGGAGCGGCCAAACCATCCTTGAGATCGAAGTACGTGGAAAGCGAGGTGTTGGTTATTGCAAGAGCACAACAGGTGCCGTGCATCCGTTCGAGCGGCTGAAAGCCCGCCCACGTCCAGATGGAGGGCCGGGAAGATCGGGCAGCCGCACTGCATCAATAGCGAACGGTGAGTGGCACGCGCCCGGACCCACCGATCTTCTATTTCCGAAATGGCAACGCGAGTTGTTCAACGCAATCCTTGAGGAAGAAAAGCTTCGCACCGACCGTGATGGTAGGCCGCGAACGGCGTATAGCCTTCGCCATACCTACATCTGTCTGCGCCTGTTGGAAGGTGCCGACATCTATCAGATTGCTAAGAATTGCCGGACAAGCGTCGAGATGATTGAGAAATACTATGCGGCGCATTTGAAGACGAAGCTCGATGCTTCCGCTATCAACATCATGAGGCCACGGTCGAAGAAAAAGACGGTTCCAAAGAAAGGCCCCGCACGAGTCGAGGCCGTCCGTTTGGCTGAGGAAGCTTAGACCCAGCACGGTCCTTTCTGATCACCATCAACACTGCATCCAGTGAGCCAGGATGGAACCATCCTGGCATGGTTTTGGGGCCGGAACCGGCCCCACTCCCGCCCGGAACCGGGCGAGGTACCGCCAATCGCTTGCGTACGAAAGAAGACTGCTCTTCTCCTCTAAAATTACCCGCTCTCCCGCCGCCCCGTCCCTGAACACCATGCGGAAGTAGACCGAAATCTCTTCTTTCATCAAGTGCCCCCGCTTCATGCGGCTTTATGGCAGAGCCGGTCGGAACCCGTCAATGCTCTCCGCTGCGCTTCGATGAACGCGCAACAAACGCGCGGCATTGACCGAACCCGCCTCGCCTCTGCCCGCCGCAAAGACATGAAGCGGGGGCACTCAACGAAAGAAATTTGGTTGAGAGCCAAAGTCGAAATGCCCTCCTTCAGATTCCGCCCCACGCGGGCAGCACAGGAGAGCAGAGAGTCATGGCACACCGCAACCATCGCAATGCAGCCAGCAGGCCAAGCATCTACCAGACCGTTACCGACCGCATCATTTCCAGCCTCAAAGTAGGCGTGATCCCATGGGAGAAGCCGTGGAAGTCGCCGCGCTACGCTGGCGGCCCGTTCCCGCGCAACTTCTATACCGGCAAGCCCTACCGTGGCATTAATGTCCTTTTGCTTTGGTCAAGCGAGTACAGCTCTCCGTTCTGGCTTACCTTCAAGCAGGCGCAGGCATTGAAAGGCAGGGTCCGCAAAGGCGAGCACGGTACGCCGATTGTCTTTTACAAGCAGCTTCCCGAACACGCCACGAAAGACGAGGAAGCAAGGAGCGAGGATGAGCGCGTTCCCTTCGTTCTTTGCCACTATACGGTTTTCAACGTGGAGCAGTGCGACGACCTCACGCTTCCTGAAATCTCGCAGCCCGCCATCGCGCCTGAGATCGGCGAAGACGAACTCTGCAAGAGCATTGTCACCGAATGGGAGAATCGCCCCGCACTCTATCTCAACAGCCCCAGCGAGTACCGTGCTTACTACCGGCCCTCTACTGATTCCGTCCACATGCCCGCACGTTCCCGTTTCGTCGATGCGCCGCACTATTACAGCACGCTCTTTCACGAGTTGGTGCACAGCACAGGCCATGAGAGCCGTCTGCATCGCATCTTTGGCGACCGCTTCGGGGATGAGCTTTACAGCAAAGAGGAACTGGTAGCAGAGATGGGCGCGGCCTTTCTTTGTGCCATCGCTGGGATCGCCAACGAGCGGACCGACCGCAACACTACTGCTTACATCCAAAACTGGATTGCCGCGCTGGAGGAAGATAACCGGCTCATCGTTCATGCAGCCGCCAACGCGCAGAGAGCCGTGGACCTGATTCTCGGCAGTACGTTTGAAGAAGAGAAGGAGACAACCGAATACGTAGGGGATGCCGCTGTCAGCGGTCTATTCTCTACGTGACAGGTGTTCTGACATGAGCGAGATCGGAACGGCTTCTTTTTCAATGCATGAGTGATTAACCGCACCGCTGGACGTGCTTCACGCTGTGTCCACTTTGTGATCGATTCCCGGCATCGGCTTAGGGAATTCCAAAGCGGCAGCCCAATAAAGCGCAGACTTTTCATTCGGCGAGAGCAGGAGCATACTCGATATACGGTCTGCTGCCAGCCATAGACCGGGAGCTATACTCTGCGCCGCCGAAGGGAATAGCCGTGAAAAACGAGATAGAAGAAAAACTGCGCCGCCTGCTCAAAGGCGATCAAATCACCGATGAACCCAAGGTGACATATCTCCTTGCGGAATGCCGCAAACTCTTTGAGCATGACAAGTCATTAAGAGCAACGCTTCCGACGCTGGAGTTTTATTGCAATTGGGCGCTGCACATTCAACTCAGCCGGGCAGGGGCACAAGCATTCTTGTCCAAGGTTGACCCAATCCTGACGATGAATGGGGATTTCGATCAAGCCCAGCACGATGCGCTCCATGCGCTATTGACCTTGGAGACGTTTCGTTTGGAACTTCGCACCCTGTTGGGACGGGTCGGTGCGGACCAATCGGTTTGTGACGATCAGGGAAGATGGATGAGCTTCCTGATGCTCTACTCGCACGTTGTTGAGAACTCGGAACTCACGTTGGAGAAGATTGCCCCTGCGAATGGGGCAGCGATGTTGGCGGTGAAGAGAGTCACTATTCGCCCGATCCGTTCAGCTGATCTTGCTGATGGAGCCGCGCGTGTGTTTCCAATGGTCTGGATGGTCGAATATGAAGACGGTCGCATCGGGCAATTCGAGTTGAGTGACTTAGGGTTGCTCGGCGCAACTCTTGCCCTATTCAATCCAAGGTCGGCGGCGGCGACCGTGACCACATATGAAGAGAAGGCGGAACGATGAGAAGGTCCACGCTGCCTACGGCATCGGCTGGAAGTATGCCAAATGCGTGCATACAAAAGTAGGCAGCGCTTCTCCTCTCATGATCCGCTCTCCCGCCCCTACGCGCACAAAGACTCGGAAGATGCTCTTCGTTTATTCAGGTGGTACGGCTCCTAGCTGAAGGACGCCAATACGTCATCCGGCGAAAGAACAGTGATGCTGTTGAACCGGCGAAAGTCCTTGGCATTGAGCGTCAGCAAATTCGCAATTCCGTGCACACGCATGGCTGCCACCATGCGTGCATCATGGACCTGGATACCAGAGACGCCCGCCGCAACTACGATTCTCCGCCACTCTTGATGTGTTGCTTCGCTGTCGGCGGCAAAGGAGAATTTGGATTCGATCAGAGATGCGCGTTCATCTGTCTCCGCAACAGAGAATCCGAACCCGTTCCGATCAGCCGGTCGAGTGCAAACGTTCCAGAATTCAGCCAAGTTTTGCGATGTGTAGAAGAGGTCCGCTCCCTGTACCCAAAGACGATCCGTACATTGCCGAATCGTTCCATATTCGGGGCTATCGGGCTGTACAAGGCGAAGCAAAATGTTCGTGTCCACCAGGTAGGACGAGCCAGGCATCAGGCGTGCTCACCATAGATCATTTCGCGCGAGAAGGTCTCGGTCCGCAGTTGAGGGACATTCGGCGCTTTGCTCGCAAGAGCATCCAGAAATGCGCGAAATTCTTCATGGCTTGCGCGTACATGCCCTTTGCCCCTCGAAGCAATTGCTTCCTGAAGAAGCCGCTGCGCATACAACTCCAGCGCAATGCCGCGAGCCAATGCCTCCGCAGCAAGCTGTCTCTCCATCTCCGGGTTGAGTTCGACACGGATGGTCATGGAAACCTCACACTTATACCCATTATCGGATGGCTGCGAGCGAAAGTCGATCCCAACCTTTATTTGCGTCGGGCTGCACGGTCACCCGTTAGACCGTACCCTGCGACGGCGCGGCTTCTCGGCACGCACGTCTCTAATGAGCTGGGGCACATCGGCCTCAGTGTAGCCCTTCAGGTTGCGGCCTGCCGCATATTCGCCCAATGCATCCTGCGTCGTTCGCGCCTGCTGCGCAGAATAGGTGCGGAAGGCCTCACGGAATAGCCCGCTCATAGTGCGGCTGTCCCGTTGAGCCAGTGCCTCGGCCTTTTGCGCAAGTTCGGGCGGGAGGCTGATCGTGTAAACCTTCGATTTTCTTGCAGTAGCAGTAGCCATACCTGAATATTACATTGTAATGGATTCCATTACAACCAATAGATCGCCGAGAATATTACGTTCCTACCATGTTATTGATTTTACATATCTTAGAATCTCGATCTGATCTGGCATTCTGCTGTGCTGCGCCGTCAGTATGCCCGTCGCCGGTCCCTCCGCTCCACGAGTCTTATCCAGAAGTCTCCAATTCAGACTTGCCATTCACTCCGACCGCGAGGCGAATGCATGGATTCAATTATCATTGGGTTCTCGGAACACTATTGACTTAGCGGTAGGGTTTTAGGCTCTCATTGAAGAGGCGTCCATGTCTGAACCGCGTGAACTCTTGGTGGGTCTTCTCGACTACATCAAGGAACAAGCGAAGGTTGTTGACCCGCGAGGCTTTACCCTCGGAGGAACAGGCGTGCTCCTCCGTAGACGGAGGGAAGTCGCAGGGCTAGTCGGCGTAGAGTTCGATCTTCGAGTCGAATCCGATCACATTTGGATGCGGGTTCCGAGGCTGGCCGCCGGACCACCACCCACAGTGCCTGAAAGCTATCGAGCGGTCATCAGTCGTAGTGTAAACCCCGAAGGCCCGTCACCCTCGCTTGACGAGAAGGTTCTTTCTTGGGAACTGAACAAGGCTATTCAGCAGCAATTCGCAGACAAGAACAGTGACGATCCAGAGGTGCAGGAAGAAATTCAACGCTTCCATGCAAGTTGGTGGGAGAGGGCACGCAGGGCGCTTGAATCGTACACCGTCACTTGGAAATCCTGGGCGGTTGTTGAACGTGAACGCAGGAAGACGATCGCGCTATATGGTGACCTCTTCACGTTGATGCACCAAATGGAAGCCGAGCAAACGAACAAGCCGCAAGAACTTGTTTGGGGAATCGGAATCTCGACATGGCGACTCACCTACGAAAAGGGCACATTCTCTTTTGAGTACCCGCTACTGACGCAGGCAGTCGAAATATCGCTTGATGACAGGACAATGGCAATCGAGCTACGCCCGCGTGCGACGGATACACGCGTGGAGTTCGATGCGCTTACAGCGTGCGCCGTCGAAGGTGCCATCGAAGTAGAGAAGGCGGTGATTGCGCATCTGGAACGGCACAAGGATCGGCCCGTAACACCTTTTGACGCGGGCAGCTACTCCGATGTTCTCAAGCTCATCGCCGGTAATCTCGACAGCAAGGGCACGTACAAAGAAGTTCTCCTCAATGACGAAGCTGTTCCCTCTGCTGGCGAGCATTTGGTAGTCACAGACGCTTGGGTGTTCTTCACTCGTCCAAGAGCAGTCAATTATCTCTTTGACGATCTCAAGCGCCTTGAGGACAAGCTTAACGAGGGCTGCGCCATTCCAGAAGGTCCGTTGGCTCTTGTATCGCAACCTTCCGATGAACCGCTGACATTTCAAGCGGTCAACTTTCGAGGTATCTCCAGTCGCGGAAATCCCAGCGGCGCTCACAAATCTCAAGAACTGTTTTTCCCTCTTCCCTACAATGAAGAGCAAGTCACAATTGTAAAGAACCTCTCCCATGCCGCTGGAGTCGCAGTACAGGGACCCCCGGGGACCGGCAAGACCCACACGATTGCAAATATCATTTGCCATTATCTTGCTCTTGGCAAGCGTGTTCTCGTCACGTCTCGCGGTGACGCGGCGTTGAGCCTACTGCAAGAGAAAATACCCGATGAAGTTCGCTCGCTCACTGTGGCTCTTCTTGCCAGCGACCGCGAGGGAGTGCGGCAGTTTCAGGCTTCAATCGAGACAATTCAGCATCGTGTCTCTCAACTGAATCCAGAGATAATCCTCAGAGAGATCGAACGTGCCCAAAGCGCCATTGATCGAGCGCATTCCGAACTCTCGTCCATTGACAGGAAAATCGACGAAATAGCCCTGCATCAGCTTTCCGAAATAGAAGTTGACGGCATTCCGATGAGAGCGCAGAAGCTCGCTGAATTAGTCCTCAGCGGGAATGAACTGCATGGGTGGTTTGACGATGTCATTTCGCTTTCCCCTGAAAATGCTCCACCCTTCGATGACAGCGAGGCTGGGAGAATACGCGAAGGCCGGAGAAAGCTCGGGACCGATCTCACCTATATCGAGAGAAGAATTCCATCGGCGGAGTCGTTTCCTTCGGTCTCGGAAATTTCTCGCCTTCACGATCTACTGGTCGAGAAAAAGCGCATCGAGCTGGAACTGCAAGGCGACGGACAATGCGCCCTTAATGCTCTAACGGTGCAGACGCTTGAAAGTGTGCGGCGGCTTCTGCAATCGACCGATGAAGCAATTGCTCTGGTCATGGAAATTGAGGACGCCGGTGAGGAGTGGCCCTCATCGCTGCGTGCAAAGTGTCAACAGGCCGCGTTTGTATCCGAGCGCAGCGCCCTCGAAGAACTGCTCAAAGGGCTAGACGATCTTATTGAAGCTCGGGCTGAATTTCTTAAACACCCGGTGAGCCTTCCCGACGAGGTTTTGGAGAATCCAAAGTCTATCGAAGCAATCAAGAACGCGGCATTGACTGGAAAGCCGTTTGGTCTACTCTCCTTTGGCGCAGGAGATGCAAAGCGTTACATTCAAAGCGTCACAATTGACGGCAGACCACCCATCAATACAGAGGAATGGGCGCACGTCAATCGGTACGTAACCCTACATGGGCAGGTGCGCACTTTCTGCGTTCGCTGGAATAGCGTCAAAGAACTTCTATCGGTTCCGCCCCTGGATGGCGGGGTAGCCGAGTTGAGGCGGATCGAGGTAGTGGCTACCCTTGCACGAAAGGCACACCGGCTCGCTGTCCATTACGATGTATTACTCGCCAAACAAGCATTGGATGTTTTCAAGGAAATGCCACGCGAACTTAGTGGCGGCAGTCGCTCCGAACTTGATGCACTCCGTCAAAGACTCATTCAAACCCTGACGCTAAATGAACTCTCGTATGCGCCCGTGCAACTTGCGCAATTGGCAGAGCAACTTGCTGGGTGCGCGGGTCCCGTGATCGATACGTTCCGTTCGTTCTTTGAGTCTTCGCTCGGAGACGGTGCGGTTTCGACTGCTGCAGTTGCCTCACAATACACGGGGTTATTGGCCGAGCTTCGACGGATCGCTGGCTTGGCTTTCGAAATTGGGTGCGTCCACGAGGGGTCAAAGATGATCGAATCGGCTGGTGCGCCCAAACTTGCGCTGCGCGTTCGATCTGTTCCTGTCTCATCTGCGGGCGATGATGAGATATTTCCGGTGACGTGGCGAGATGCCTGGAACTGGGCGAGGATGCGCAGGCATTTGGACCAGATTGAGGGCAGGGACGAGCTTCGTGCTCTTGGACAGCGCAGACGCGAACTCGAAGTGGGACTGTCGCGCTTCTACAGTGAGATGGTTGCAAAATCAGCGTGGCTCGCGACCAAACGAAATGCAACACCGCGCATTCTTCAAGCACTCGCCGGTTACGCAATTGCAATTCGCAAGATCGGGCAAGGAACAGGCCCGAACGCCACCCGGTACAGACGTGATGCCAGGCAATCTATGTTCGACGCCGCTGGTGCAGTCCCGTGCTGGATCATGAACCACAACAGAATCTCTGAGGCAATGCCTCCGGATATTGGGATGTTTGATCTGGTCATTGTGGATGAGGCGAGCCAATCTGATTTGTGGGCATTGCCCGCAATTTTGCGGGGCAAGAGAATTCTGGTGGTCGGTGATGATAAGCAAGTCTCACCAGACGGCGGCTTCATTGACAGTACGCGAATACAAGAGTTGAGGCAACGCTTCCTAAGTAAACAGCCTTACGGAGCGGAGATGACCCCGGACAAATCGCTCTTCGATCTGGCTCGCCGCGCCTTTGCCGCGACTGAGATCATGCTTCGAGAGCATTTCCGTTGTGTTCCCCCGATCATCGCATATTCCAACCGGATATTTTACAAAGGACAGATTCAGCCCCTTCGCATCCCGCGAGCTTCGGAACGCATTGAACCGCCGCTTGTGGACATCTTTGTGGAGGGAGGCAGTCGGGACCGCCACGACTGCAATTACCTAGAAGCGGAAGCAATTGCCGACGAAATCAACGCGATTCTGGCCGATGAAAAGTTGAAAGGAAGAACAATCGGTGTGGTCTCGCTCCTCGGAGCTGAACAAGCAAAACACATTGACTCTGTTGTGTCCCGCAGATGCGATGTAGCCGAATTGCATCGACGGAAATTCTTGTGTGGCGACGCGAGAACATTCCAAGGCAGCGAACGTCACATCATGTTTCTTTCACTAGTGGTCGATCCGGCTAACTGCAAAGCTCTCTCTGGAAATATGTTCGACCAGCGTTTCAACGTAGCCGCAAGCCGCGCGCAAGATCGAATGTATCTGGTGCGCTCAGTTCAACTCTCCGATCTCTCAGACAAAGACTTGCGCACGGGATTGTTGACGCATTTCGACAATCCATTGGTAGTTGATAAGGTCGAGGCAGAAGTGCTCATTGACCGCTGCGAATCAGGCTTTGAGAAACAGGTATATTCCGAACTCGTTTCCCGTGGGTATCGAGTGACGCCACAGGTTAAAACAGGGGCCTATCGCATTGACATGGTTGTCGAAGGCAGCGGCGATTTGCGCCTAGCAATTGAATGCGATGGAGACGAGTTCCACGGTGCAGATAGATGGCAGCACGATATGAACCGCCAGCGCGTCCTTGAGCGTGCAGGTTGGACTTTCTGGCGATGCTTCGCCTCGACCTGGACGCTCCGAAAAGATGAAGTGATGGGGGAGCTTGTTGAGTATTTATATCGCATGGGCATTGAGCCTGTGGGAGCAATCGAGCGGGCGTCCCGGCTTGTTGAGAAGCGCACATGGAAATGTCCTACATCAGCGGAACCAAGTGACGAGCTAGGCAAGGCCGAAAGTGGCGTTCCACCAGAAGATGGCAAATCGGCGACCGAGCCTAGTGAAGAACATCTGATTAGCACCTTCCTGGAACAGATCAAATCGGAAGGACGATCTACTCCAGCAGGGCAGCACTGGAATGTGTTTCACGAGTTGCTTTGCCGCCATGCGGCTCGCATTGGGGTAGGCCGTCCGCCGGTGCCGTTCATTCTTGCCGCATCTGGGGAGTCAGATAGTTCAAAACATAGGCGACTAGGAGAGCAGCTTCGCTGGGCACAAGTGAATGGAAGTCTCAAAGAAGCACTTGAGTTCTTGCGCGGCCTTCGGCCGGATCAATGGAATCGGGGTACCGTGGAAAACTGGGACCGCTCATCTTATTGGGAGGACACCGAACCCGAGCATTCACCACGATCGGGTCAAGTGAAACATGAGCCCCGCGCAGTAGATGTCGCTGGTGCTGACATTAAATCGGGTGACAGGCCTCTGGAGGATCAGCAGTCAAGTTCAGGTGTTCATGCCGCGAACGGAGAGAATCGAGCTTCACATCTTCCCACCGCCAGCAGTTTGAAAGCTCGGGACTGGTTTGCAATAGCGAAATGGGCGAAAGAGAAAAACTATCTTTCGCCTTGGCAGCGCAAATTTGCGTTCGACCTCGGACTGCGCTTGAATCGAGAGACAAGCATTTCTGAAAAGCAAAGTCCATACGCAGTGCAGCTTCTCGAAGAAGCATTGCAACTCGGGTATTCACATGATCCAGAGCGGGACTAACCGAGCCTTGTTGAAATTGCGAAACTCTCCGACTCATCATGTAGCTGAAAGGCGCAGCCTGCTGCACAACCAGGAAAGGGCGTATACGGAGTCGCTCCAGGTCAAATCGGCCCGCAGTACTTCACGGGGATTGCGACCTTATGATTACGGTTTCGCGACCTCGCCTTGTGCACCGGCTTGTATGCCATTCAATGTTTTCAAGAAAGCCGCCTTATATTCGTTGTAGTTTTTGCTACGACGAATGATCTCTTGCTTGGTCACATTTTTTTTGTAATCTTCTCCGGAAAGAACAAGCTCGTTGAAGTTCATTAACCGCAGTCCATTCCAAAAATTCGCGTCTCCCTCTCCGAACCCTTGGATCAGATCGTTGCTTACCTCCTCGTTCATCGCAGGTAACTGGAGAGAGAGAACGTCATGATCGTCGCCAATGACTTCAACGTGGACAGGGTTGTTCTGCTTTTGCATAGCTCCGGCGAATTCCAAAGCAAACATTTCTCTCATTCTCTTTTTCGCTTGCGCCGTGAGTCCATCTGCGGAACTTCCTAAATCGGCCTTACTCTTTGACATAATCTCGTAATCGTCAAGCGCATTTGGGTTCACGGAAGTGGTTTCGCCTGGAGGCGTCGATGGGACTGATGGACTGTCAGCTTGCTTTGTGCTGCCCCGCTGCAAGGAACCAATGACCATGAGAATAACGAGCAGGAGGGCAACGGTTCCCCCAACTATGCAAATAGTATGGAATGCGGGGTGGGAAAAGAGCCGTCTTCTCAAGTTTTGGGCTTCGCCGTTCTGCGAGTGTGCTCGCCTGCCTGAGAGGATTGCGTACACGACGGCTGCTGAAAGCAATAATTCTATGGGCGTCGTAAGCTGCGCAATTGCCGCCGCGAATTTGTAGAGATTACTCTTGTCAGCGTTCTGCGACCAATGTGACCATTCGTTATAGAGCAGGAGAGCGATATACCAGACCGGGATCATCCATAAGAATCTGTACCTCTTCCGGGGGAGCTCTTCCTTTGCGAATCCGGAGTCTCGCGCTTTAGCTTCCACGTTGTAATCTGAAACAGTTTCCTTCTCTAAGCCTCTTCTGCTTAATTCACTTTCGAACGCTTTCCTGGCCGGTTCTGTCAGCGACGCGCTATCTGCGGCTAAACGCCACAAATCCTCGTCGCTCATTGCTGAATATGTTCCCTGAAACTCTCGCATCCTCGCGTCGAAGACTGGATCAACCGGACCATGTTGCTCGCCAGAGGGCAGAGAGCTTGAATGCGCTGAGCCACACTCGTCCTTTTCGCTGGCTTCTTCTAAGCCTGTATTTTCGAGGGAAGGGCGATTCTCCTTCCTGCTGACCGACTTCCCGCACTTCTCGCAAAATGACGCGTAATCAGGATTTTCCTTCCCGCAAAATACGCAATACATTTCGTCCCTGCTTTCGCGAAGCGAATTCAATTTGACCGAGGTTCAAACGCACGAGAATTGTCTATAGGATACATGGGGCGGGATCACAACTTGTAACTTATGACATTCCCCGGGTGGATGGACGATAAGCCGAGACTGGGAGGCCGGTGTCAAGGCTCTGTGACCGCGTAGCGGCGCGCAAAGCGCGGCCTTGATTCCGGCCACGCCTCGGCTATGCTGCTGCAATCCGGGGAACGTCAAGATTGAGGAGTGTCATTGCTCGCCGCCGCTAGCGGCTCTCTTGTAATTTAGACTGATCCGCATGAGCCTCGACCATTTGCTGTTTGCAATCGACGCAGAAATCACCCGACTTCAACAGGCCCGCGCACTACTGGCAGGCACCAGCAGAGGATCACGGGACGGCAAGCCCCCTGCACCATCGGCCCCGAAGCGGAGGGGCAGGCGGAAGCTGAGCGCAGAAGCCCGCAAGCGGATTGCTGAGGCGCAGAGGAAACGTTGGGCTGCCCAGAAGGCTGCTGCCAAATGAAGCGCATCCACTGGCTTGTACTTGCCATCCTTGCCTTTGCCGTCAGTGCATTCGCGTCAGACGTGACGCTGGAGCTGAACGCGGTTGGAAACAATCAGGGCCTCACCTTGAACGTGAAAACCAATTTGCCCGCGAACACAGTTCTGATGGCTACACTGGCGAGCCCGGTAGACCGAGGTGGCGATGGCTATGCAGGGCAGGCGCAGGGCGTGGTCTCGGTAGATCACGTCATCACATTTGGCCCGTTCTCAAAGACCGGAAATCGTCTTTCTCCCGGCGTCTATCAAGCAAATGTGTCCACACTAATGGCCGCACTCCAGCCCCAAGACGTTCAACCGTTCTTTGCGCGGTACGGGGAAGGGCTCACCGGACCGTACGTTTCGACTCTGCCTGGAACGTCAGAAAGGGTCGTCTCGCGAACGTTCCGGGTGCAAATCAATCAGGACGGCTCGGTAGGTTCTCCGGCGTCCGGCCAGTCTGACGCTGAGCACACCATCGGTTCAGCAGATGACAAGTGGCAGAAAGTCGAGAGCGGCGGCAAGGAAATTTACGTCAAGACGAATGGCTTCTACTACACGAAGCCGAGCTATTCGGGCTACGGGTTCCATACGTTCATCGTCGCCAACCTTCCGGAAAGTTCAATCGTGGGGGCACCCGAATCAGTAATGAACGATGTGGAGGGTCACTGCGAAGCAAGGACGTATCACGTGCTCGGCACCCTTTTCTTTGCCGGGAAGAACCGCAGCGGTGTGGCGATGAAGAGCCTCCCTGGGGAAAGCGTCGAACGGAAGTTGATAGCCGGTTCCGCATTCGAGAAGGCATTCGATATGCTCTGCGCGACTGCCGAAGGGCAGAAGTAGTCGGCGCGAAGTGTCACTCAAGCGCCTCCCAGCGCTGGACTTTCGGTGAATTGGGCAACGGCAGTCGTCCTCGCCTCTTCAAGGCGGGAATCTAGCAATTGGCCTTTGCCATTCCTATGGAGTAAAAGGAGGCCGAATATGCAAAGACCGCCAAATTGAAATGCGACCCGTCTTCCGAGCTGGCGTAAATCATCCGATAGCGTGCCGCCAGAGGCGTTGGCACTGAGCAGTTTGAAAAGCTCAAGCACTGATCGCCATCGATCGTGCGCCGTTTTGAGATCGTCATCCGTTGTCACTGCGATGATTTCGCGCATCGCACAAATCGAGAAATTCCGGTGCATAAAGTCGAGCCATTCCTCTAATTCTGGTTCGCTGACGAATTCAGAACACTCGCGATTTGCGCGGTGGTGACACATCAGCGCCCGCGCGGTATCAGCTAGCTGCTCATCAATGGCAATCTCAACATCGGAGCATGGATTGAAGAAAGCGTTCAATACCTCGAACAGAAGCGGCTCTAGGCGAGTCCAATCGAGGTCTGCATTTCTGACCCAGGATTGATCCGAAAGTCCCTTGGCGAGGCGGGGGCATAGGCCACCGAGGGCATCCTCGCAATCCTCCTTCGAGAGGGCGGTCCCGAGCCATTCCTTCCTAGTACGGGCGAGTGATTCGAGCCATAGCGTTCTGACGGTTACGAGGTTCACTTCAAAGCCTGCAAACCACAACCCCAACGGTACCCACTTTGTTCGCCCATTTCTGTCAAGGAGGTCACAAACGGCTATCGCTTGAGAGAGGATTATTTCGTTGCCCTCCCAATAGCGCAGAACGCCCAAGCCGCGGCCTTGGCTACGAGAATTGAGCGGGGGCAGAAGCCCCTTGGCCCTCCAGTCTCTGACCTGACGCTCGGTTACGTGGTAACCACGCTCTTGGAGTTCAGCAACCAATTGTGTCTGCGACACCATTCCGTTTCGATTTTACAAGTGACATTCTTGTACGATCGCCCCATTTTGCTCCCTTGCTACATTGATGCGGAGACCACCCTGGTCTTCCGGAGGCGTATTGCAATGGAGCGTCGGAAAACAGCACTGCTCATACCCGAATTGGTGCCCGGACCGCTATGGGGACGGAGCGCTCACAAAATGCTGGGTAGTAAAGCAGTTTGGAAAAAGCAGATTCGCGGCGACACGCTGGCGGAAGCGAACAATCGCTGTTCAGTATGCAAATCGAGTGGTGGGCGCATGACCTGCCATGAAAAATGGGGATACAACGATAAGCAGTTTGTCGCAACCCTTCTGGGATTTGAGATTCATTGCTCGAATTGCGATCTTGTGGCACACGCCGGTCGCGCCTTCAAACTCGGTTACGGCGAAGTCGTGATCTCGCATCTCTGCGTAATGAATAATTGGGATATTAAACATGCCATGACCGTTCTCAAACACGCGATGGATGTCTGGATGAAGCGAAGCAAGGAAGAGTGGATAGTAAAGGTGGCATCTTCTTTGGCGGAGCGGTACCCGGAGCTTAAAGCGTTACCGAGATTTGTTCCGCCGCCAACCGCGTATTGATGGCTGACGGCGAGATTTAAGAACGGCGCTGCTTAAGCAGCGGCACGATGGGTGTATGTGCTGATTTTTTGGTGTGGACGGAATGACACCGTTGGGTGGATGCTTAAATCGAGGCCGCGTTTCTTATGAACTCCGAACAGAATCTCGATTTCGTGTCTAAGATGATCGTGCGCGATGCGCCGGAGCAGCGCGTCGATTTGAACCATCCTGCTAACACTTTTACGGTTTGGTCAGGTGGTTTCTTCGACCGTATGCAGTATTGCGGGAGCCGTCGGACACTCGATTCTGCGGGGATGCTCGCTGCCGCGCATGGGCACCTTAAGCACCTTTACATCGTCAAGGGGCCACTAGATTCCTTTGGCATCCTGAAGTTTGAGAGGGGGTAAAGCCTTGACGCAGCCCGAGTACGTCGAGCCAACAAAAGTGATGGCCAATCAGGCGAGTAGGATTGAAATGAAGATGAAGCCAGTAACCGCGCACGAGCTGGAGAGTCTTGGCGGAACCGTAGACGCCAGTGGAGTGTGGACGTTTCGCGATGGCTCCAGAGGAAGGGTTTCCAAAAGGCCAATTGCCGTTTACGATGACGACCACAAATCAGTTGGCTTCACTAACTTCGACAGACTTGACCGGCTCCAGTGATCGGTCTCACAAGCCGATGGAAAGGAAGCCCGTTGAAGTTCTCGGAGATTGCTAACCGTTTAACGGGTATCTCAACGCCATTTGGCGGGGCATCTTGGCAGCCTGCCGAGATGGAGATTTCAGCGGCTCGCCGGGTGATCGCCTTCCTTGAAGACCGTCGCGTACTGTACGAGCCGAGCGAGATGGAGGTACCCTCGCACTGCGTCCACTCAATGATCGAAATCCGGCATCGCCTCAGCGATGAGCTGGGCAAGCTGGATGGCAACAACTCTGAGCTGGCCGCGACTCTGCGCGCGATGCGGGCGGCCTGCCGGAAGTTCCTTGAGCGGGTGGGGACCGACGGACGCGAAGGCATCCACCACGCCAACGGCTGGGGCATCCATAGCTGGACCTTCGGGAGCGCACTCGGGGAGTTGCGGGGGACGTTCGGCATCCATGTGGCTAAGATCGCCGCTGCGTTCAAGCTGGACGTGGAGGACCGGCTGGCCTCCATCCTGCCTGCGAACGCCAACGCTGACACCGGCGACGATGACCGGCTGTTTCGCAGATTGCACCTCTGAGCTTTGCCGAGGGTAGATCGAGTATCAGGGGTCGGAGTTCCGTGTCAGGACGAGCATCCCAAGACCGGCGCTGCCTTCGGCATCGGCAGGGGTGGTGACACGTCACCCCATAATGGGAGCTGCACAGTAACCTGCGGTTCCTGCTTAGGAACCATCTGAAAACAAGCGGTTAAGAGAAAAATCTGCGAAGTTGGGTTACTCTAGAGGCGAGCGCACGTTGCTGAAGGGGAACCTGATGAGCTGCAACCCCTTAGCCCGCGACCGCTGGCGTTGCTCCCCCGGCTGCTTCGCAGTCTGCAACGCGCGGGCCTTGCACGGCCCAAATCCCTTTCCCAGTTCTTCCGGCATCGGCGGTGACGATTGAAGCCGCCGCTCCGCACCAAATCCGTAGGCACAAAAGTCAGCGAGGCGGAGTTCGCCATGCTGGAGGAGCGTGCGCGTGCGAACGGGCAGACGCTCTCGGAGTGGGTTCGGGACGTGCTGCTGGCCGCTCCGGTGGACGGTGTGCCGGAGTCTGGCGAGGTTGTCCTGGCCGAGTTGCTGGCGCTGCGGACGCTGTTCCTGAATCTGAGCTTCCGCGGGGGCCAGAGTCCGATGACGGAGGCGGAGATGCGCGGCTTGATCGAGCGGGCTGACAGTGTGAAGATGCAGCGGGCGCGCGAGCGCCTGGCGGCGCTCAAGATCGAGCGCAAAGAAGAAGGAGTTCAGAGCACGACCAATCCATCCGACGAGGAGAGCTGAGCATGGCGGAATGGGGCCGGAAGCAGTACGCGAAACCGTGGCCGAGCCGGGCGCACGTGTGGACGTGGGGAGCATTTTTCCTTAGCTGCCTGTTCTTCGTGTTCGCGGTGTGGCTGGACGGGCAGAGGAACTGGACGGCGGCCCAGCGGCTGTACCTGAGTGACTACCTGAAGAGCGGAGCGCGACAAAAGCTCCCGGCAGCGAAGGCGCGTTACACGTTGCTGGAGGGCGTCACGGCCAAGGGCGAGCAGGTACTTGTGACCGGCGACGAGATCGAGGCAGTGAAGGGCCAGGACGGGCGTTACGGGTACGTGCTGACCGACGAGGGAACCCAGGCCGGACTCGTCCGATTGCAATGGACGACTGGGGTGTTCAACGACCGTGGTCTGCATGAGCTGATGGGGAGCTACGTCTACCAGAGCCAAACGCTGTGGGACTTCGTGAAGCGGCCCACGTACTGGACGCTGGCGTTCTTCGCGGTGCTCTTGTTCATGGCGGTGCCGAAGGACCGTGCGCGGCGGATGGTCTGGAAGTTCGGGCGGCGGCTGCGGGGGCCGGAGCTGGCGACGACGGCGGAGTTCAACGAAAAGCTGGGCCGGAAGAAATGGCTGACGACGTACTTCCCGGATGGGATCGCGTTCGTCAATCTCGAACAGACTTGGTACGACCGGCTGCTCAGGCGGGACCGGGGCCGCTGGGTCCGTGTCCCGCGCGAGCGCGAGGCGATGCACTTCCTCATCGTGGGCGACTCTGGCACCGGCAAATCTGCGGCGATCCGGCAGGTGCTCTCGCAGATATGGGAGCGCGGGGAGACGGCCATCGTGTACGACCCGGCGCTTGAATATGTGCCGCAGTTTTACCGGGAATCGCGGGGCGATGTGATCCTCAATCCTCTGGATACGCGCTGTCCGTTCTGGACGCCGGGCGACGAGGTTCCGCACGAAGCCGAGGCGCTGACGGTAGCGGCATCTCTCTTCCCGGACCGGGGCCGGGAGAACCAGTTCTTCGTCGATGCGCCGAGGAAAATCTTCGCGCACCTAATCAATCTGAAACCCACGCCGGAGCAACTCACGTACTGGATGTGCCACGAGGAGGAGATCGAAAAACGGGTACGCGGTACGGAGCTTGCGGCGATGATCCACGCGACGGCTCCGCCGCAGCGGTCGGGTGTTCTCGGCTCGCTCAACATGGTCGCGGATGCATTCAAGCTACTGCCACCGGAGCGGGAAACGGAGCGGCGCTGGAGCGCGTATGCGTGGAGCCGGGAGCGGCGCGGGTGGCTGTTCCTCACGTCGAAGCCGACCATGAGAGAAAGGCTGCGCCCGCTGATGAGCCTGTGGCTGGACCTGCTTGTTCTGCGGCTGATGAACGAGGGTGGAAGCGAGGCGCGGAAGACGTGGTTCGTGCTGGACGAGCTGGCAACGCTGCAACGTCTGCCGCAGTTGACGACGGCGATCACGGAGGGCCGGAAATCGAATAACCCGATGGTCCTTGGCTTCCAGGGCAAAGCGCAGGTGGAGGCGCTGTACGGACACATCGCCGAGGCCATGCTGTCGCAGCCCGCGACGAAGTTCTTCTTCAAGACGAGCGAGCCTCATGCGTCGGAGTGGATCTCGAAATCCATCGGCGAAGTGGAGGTGGAACGGTTCCGGGAGAGCCGGACGCGGGGTGTGTTCCCGCATCAACGGGAGAATGAGCAGCGGGAGATTACGCGCGAGCCGTTGGTGATGGCTTCAGAGATCGGCGGGCTTGAGCCGCTGCACGGGTATCTGAAGCACGGCAACCTGGTAGTGCGGATGCGGATACCGTATCTCAAGCTGGAGGAGCCAGCGGAGAAGTTCATCGAGCGGAAGATAACGACGCCGGCGATGCCGGCGACAGAGCCGGAGCCGGTTGCAGCACCGGCACGAAAGCCGGTACGTTCCGTCCATAAGAAGCAGGAGCAGGCGCAGCAGCCAGCGGCGGTGAACGAGCAGACGCCGTTCTTCGAATAAAAAGCGCCAGTGAATAGAAATGTCCTGGCGAACGTATCGTGTACATTGGAGCTTCCGAAAGATCGGAGGAATGAATGGCGCGTAGCCGGAACTTCTGGGTGGTTTCGCCGAACGTCCGATTCAATCGCATCACGGAGCCGAAATGGACTGATGCAACAATTCGCCTGAGAAGCGCCTTCATGGGTTGGGGAAGTGAGGACAAAGCCCACAGTGGAATTGGATTCAAGTTTGCACATCTGATTCAGCCGGGAGACGTCATTCTCGTTGCACGGAGATTCCACAAGCAGCCCGACCTAGTCGGCGTGGGTGTTGTGGCTGGGCCGTTTGAAGCATACCGGAAGAGCCTCAATACTCCGCAAGAGTTCGGCTCCCGCCGAAGGCTCCGACCGTTCAAGCCGGTCACTCGGGTTCCGCGCGGCATTCCGATTATGTCAGCTTTGGGCCACATAAAAGCCCTGCGACAACTTCACCCGGACAGGAATGAGGACCAAAAGCGAGTGTGCGATTGGTTGTTGAAGTTGCTTTCCGTTCGTGAACCCTCTGAAATCCAGAGAGGTAGCTCTTCAGACGTTGATACCCTTCTTCGGAAGCTGCGTCTCGGAACTGAACTGGAATACAAGGTGCAACGTCGAGAGACAGCCGCTATCGCAAAACGAACGGAGGCGAAGTTAGTACTCGCTTACCAGAAATGGCTGGAACTGAAAACACGCGTTCTTCATGTGGCAAGGTATGGGCGACTCAGTTGTGATGTGTACGAGAAGAACCGAAACAACCTTATCGAGGCGAAGCAGAGCACGAAACGGGAGCTCATAAGAATGGCAGCCGGACAGCTACTAGACTATAGTTTCACGGGCCGCACGCAGTTTGGGAAACCTAATATGGCCATCCTTCTACCCAAGCGACCGAACGAAGAAACTCTCGGCTGGTTGAAAGAGATCGGTGTCCACCTCGTATGGAAAGAAGGCAGAATGTTCCGGGACAATTGCAACGGTCAGTTCACCTAAACGTTAGGTAACGAGCGATTCGCAAAATGGTGTTTCGACGGAATTTTTCGCAAGCCATCAGTGTGGCTCGGAAAGAATCACGATGAAGCTGTGTGTCGAGTTGGTCTGCGCAGAGTTGCATTGCGGCCTGCTGTGGACGCAGACCATCCCGGCCATCATGCAGCTGGAGGCTGTGCCATAGATGATTACGCTGTCAAAGCCCATCAGCTCCGGCCAGGCGCAGGCGTACCACCGGGAAGAGTTCGCTAACGCCAGGGAGAACTACTACACGGAAGGCGAGCGTGTGCGCGGTGAATGGCAAGGACAGCTTGCAGCGCGTTGGGGTTTGCAGGGTGACGTTCAGGAACAGCAGTTCGCGCGGCTGGCCGAGGGCCAGCACCCAGAGACGGGCGAGCAGTTGGTTAGGCATCAGACGGCCCGGGAGTATGTCAACGCCCAGGGCGAAACCGTGCGCACGATGGAGCACCGGGCGGGATGGGATGCGACGTTCAGCGCGCCGAAGTCTGTATCTCTGACTGCGCTGGTTGGCGGCGACGAGCGCGTGCGAGATGCCCACAGGGAAAGCGTGCGCACGGCGCTCGACGAGATGGAGAAATACGCGCAGGCGCGCATCGGCGGCAATGTCCCGGCGCAGACGACGGGCGCGTGGGCCGTCGCCAAGTTCGAGCACGACAGCAGCCGACCTGTTGACGGTTATGCAGCGCCGCAGTTGCACACGCACGCGGTTGTGTTCAACGTGACCGAAACGGCAGACGGCCAGACCCGCGCGTTGCAGCCGCAGGAGCTTTACAAAACGCAGCAGTACGCGACGGCGGTGTATCGTTCGGAGCTTGCGGCGCAGTTGCAACGGCTGGGCTATGAGATCGAGCGCGGCGAGCATGGACAGCCGGAGATCAAGGGTTACACGCGCGAATATCTGGAGGCATCGAGTCCACGGCGACAACAGATCGAGGAGCACATGGAGACTGCTGGCGTGCGCGGGGCTGGCGCCGCGCAGATTGCGGCGCATCAGACGCGGGATGCGAAGCAGCCGCTCTCGCACGAAGAAGTGCGCGAGCAGCATCAGAGACTCGCTGCTCAACATGGTCATCAGCCGCAGCACGTTGTCAGAGAGGCGGCGCATCGGCCCGGTGTGGACCTGAAGCCGGAGCAGTCGGGAGTCGCCGCGCACGAGGGCGTGAGCTATGCGCGCGAGCGCGGCATGGAGCGCGAGGCCGTAGCCGATGAAAGAACGCTGATGCGCGATGCCCTCAAGCACACGATGTGCGAGGCGCGGTTGCCGGAGGTGCGCGCCGAGTTCGAGCGGCGTGTGCAGTCGCACGATCTGATCGAAGTGGAGTGCAGGCCAGGTCTCCCTGGCCGCGCGTTCACGACAGGCGAAATGCAGGGTTACGAGCGCGAGCTGATCGAGCGCATGAAGCTGGGTCAGGGCACGCGCGAGGTGTTGGCAGACGGCCAGGCACGGCAGCAGACGATGGAACAGCATCCGCACTTGAGCATGAGCCAGCGGAACGCGGTCGAAGATATTCTGACAAGCCGCGACCGCATGATGGCTCTTGAAGGTGTTGCGGGGGGAGGAAAAACCACTTCCTTAGCGGCTGTCCGTGAAGGGGCCGAGCACGCGGGCTATCAGGTCGAAGGACTCGCGCCGACATCGCGGGCCGCACAGAAGCTCGCCGAAGCGGGCATCGAGACTCAAACGCTGCAAAGGCATCTTGCACGCGGCGAGCAACAGGACGACGGACAGAAGCGGCTCTATGTGGTGGATGAGTCGAGCATGGCAAGCACCAAGCAGATACACACGTTCGTTGAGCGGCTGAAAGAAAACGACCGCGTGCTATTCGTAGGCGACGTGCGGCAGCATGAGGCTGTCGAAGCAGGACGGCCCTATGCGCAGTTGCAGGAAGCGGGAATGCGCACGGCCAGACTGGATGAGATCATCCGGCAGAAAGACCCGGCGCTCAAAGAGGCCGTGGAGCAGCTTGCGCGAGGCGAAGTGCGCGAAGCCATCGGCAATCTGAACAGCCAGGGCCGCGTGCACGAAATCGGCGACCGGCGGGAACGCATCAGCGAAATCGCCCACGAGTACGTGCGCTCACCGGAGCGGACGCTGGTTGTGTCGCCGGATAACGCATCACGTCGCGAGATCAACGAGGCCATCCATCGCACGATGCAGAACGAGGGCAAGGTCGGCAATAACGAGCAGCGCGTGCATGTGCTCTACGCACGGCAGGACGTGACGGGCGCGGACCGTCAGCACGCGCGGAACTACGAGCGCGGCGATGTACTGCGCTACTCGAAAGGTAGCAAGCCTCTCGGCATCGAGCCAGGAGAATATGCGCGTGTGTCGCACGTAGACCGCGAAAGCAACACGCTCACAGTGAAACGGCACGGCGGCGCAGAGCTGAGCTACGATCCGCGCCGCTTGCAGGGTGTGACGGTTTACCGCGACAGCGAGCGCAAGTTCGCGCAAGGCGACCGCGTGCAACTCACGGCCCCGTACCATGAGCAGAAACTCGCTAATCGCGAACTGGCGACCATCGAGCGGATCGAGGGTGACGGCCATCTGAAACTCCGCACGGACTCGGGCCGCGAAGTCGAGTTCAACGCGAAGCAGCATCCGCATCTCGATTACGGCTATGCGGTGACGAGCCACAGCAGCCAGGGCCAGACCGCAGAGCGCGTGCTGATCCATGTGGACACCGAACAAGCTCCCGGAGAACTCGTCAACAGCCGCATGGCCTATGTGTCGGTGTCGCGTGCGCAATTCGACGTGCAGATGTACACGAACGACGCGAAGGCGCTGGGATACGAGTTGAGCCGCGACCTCTCGCACCCGACCGCGATCCAGCAGGAGCCAGCGGCAACACAGAAAATCGAGCCGCAATCGCTAAGCATAGGGGCCGCGCAGGGTTTGAGCGTGGGCTGAGGAATGGCCGCCTGCAGCTTGGGAAACTTGACGTACAGAATCTGGGCAAGCAGAACGAGGCTAGGCAGGTCATGACAATCTCAACACAAAGCAACCGACGGACCGCAGGGGCAAGGGCATAATAGAGATGGGGCCGTGAATGCGATGGGTAGTAGGATGTCGCACAACGCGCTCTTAGAAACTTGGTGACGGTATCTTGGTCCGAGAACAGGCCAAAGCGTCTCATTGGGAAATGAGAAGAACCTGTGCAAATCCCAGGAAACTTTCACACTTTCTTGCACAGTTTCACATTTGCTGCTTATGGGGCAACCGAACGCAGTCGAATATATGTTGTAAAATCAATGACTTACATGTCAGGCCCGGATGGCGAAATTGGCAGACGCAGCGGACTTAAAATCCGCAGACCTTAACCGGTCGTGGGGGTTCAAGTCCCCCTCCGGGCATCATATAATCAATACTCTGTGTGCAGCTAGCGGCTGCCTGCATTGTTTTGACTGTCTATGGCGCGGAGCCTACTCTGACGCTCACCATGATTCAGATTTCAATCCGCTTATCGCCTCCGCGCTTCGAACCTTCAAGCCCACCGGGGAAGGTCCAATGGTGAAGCCCCTGATCGTGGTAGGGAGCACCGGGGAAGGTCCAATGGTGAAGCCCCTGATCGTGGTAGGGAGCATCAATCTCGACCTTGTGGTACAGGCTGATCGTCTTCCGCTTCCCGGAGAGACGATCACCGGAATTGACTTTACCGAATTCGAGGGTGGCAAGGGAGCAAATCAGGCTTTCGGCATTGCCAGATTGGGGTTTCCGGTCATCCTACTGGGTCATGTTGGCACTGATCTTCACGGTCAGCACCTGAGGTCTGCGCTGCAAAGTGGTGGCGTACAGACGGAGTGGATAGAAGCCGTGCCCGGACGATCCGGAATTGCTCTCATCACACATGGCAGCAAGGGATCACACATGGCAGCAAGGGAGAAAACAGCATTGTCGTCGTCCCTGGAGCCAATGGACAAGTCTCAATAGACTACCTGGGACGTCATCGTGATCAACTGGCGAATGCTGTCATGATCCTGACTCAGCTCGAGATCCCAATCGAGACCGTGGAGGCTCTGGCCGAATTCGCCGCCCTTGCGAACGTTCCGCTAATGCTCGACCCCGCGCCGGCCCGACCACTGTCGAAGCAGCTTCTAGCAAGAGTGACGTGGTTAACTCCAAACGAAACGGAAGCAGCCACGCTGATCGGGCAAATCGCCAGCGAGAGTTCCACGGAAGAAATTGCGGAACGATTGCTGGCCATGGGTCCACGAAATGTGGCGATCAAACTCGGCCAGCGAGGCGTGTTTCTCGCCGGCCACGATACTCCATCGGTTCTCGTCCCTACATTGAAAGTGAACGTCGTGGACACGACCGCTGCTGGCGATACATTCAACGCAGCGTTTGCCGTCCGGTTGGCCCGCGGCGATTCTCCACATGCGGCGGCAAAGTATGCTAATGCTGCTGCAGCTCTTTCCGTAACCCACATGGGAGCACAGCCCTCGATGCCGTCCGCGGATCACGTCGAAGAGATTCTCGTGAAGTTCGGCCAAAGTGTCGACGCCACCAGCGTCTCGTGAAAGGAACCATGCTTCATATCGAACTTCCAGAGTGTGTTGCCCCTGTAGGCGATCGCTGCGGCGAAGGCGCTGTATGGCATGCCGGAGAGCAAGCCTTGTACTGGGTCGATATCAACCGTTTCCTCATCCACCGCCTGGATGCGCAGACAAATTCAGTCAAGAGCTGGATGTTCGACGAGCCGGTGACCGCGATGATATTGACGGATCAGGACGATACGCTGGCCGTTGTCTTCGGGTCGAAGGCCCAGCTTTTGAAGCCAGCCACGAACACCCTCGGACGTGTGCTGTTTCAGCTACCCACCTGGCCCACAATGCGTTGCAATGATGCGCGCGCCGACCCGCGCGGGTCTCTTTGGATCGGCACCATGCGAAATAACGTTGGGACGGCAGGCGAAGATCTCGAAGTTCCGTTCGTCGACGGTGTGCTGTATCGCGTCGATCCCGATGGCGGAGTCTCTGAATGGAAGCACGGCATCGGAATTTCGAACACACTCGCGTGGAGTCCCGGAAAGGATCGCTTCTACTTCGGAGACACGGTTGCCAACAGGATCTGTGTCTGGTCCTATGACGCGGCAACGGGCGCCATTGCCGGCGAGCGTCCTTTCCTGGATGGGCTGCCGTATGGCTTGCCCGATGGCTCGACGATGGATGCCGAGGGATATTTGTGGAACGCACGCCCCGGCGCCGGCTGCATCGTGCGTATCGCACCGGACGGTTCACTGCAGCATACGCTGGCGCTGCCGGTTCCGAAACCCACCACCTGCACCTTTGGCGGCCCCGATTTAACCACGCTGTACATCACAACGATGGGCACCACAGAACGCCTGGCGGGAAGCCTCTTTGCCGTCCGCACAAATGTTCGGGGACTCCCGGAGAATCGCTTTCGGATCGGCAAATAGTCCGGCCGGATGATCTAACCAATCAGGATTATTGTCGCGATGGTAAGCATCGAGGACGCAGCGAAGATCTGGTCATTTTGAGCGGAGCGCGGTACGGATACCTCACGGGAAGTTCGTCACTTTTGGCGTGACGCGTGGCTGAGTCGCAGTTCGTCCCCCCACATCATCGATCACATTGCTGATCTCACCATTGCTGCCGAGACATACGGTGATCATGTTGTGGAACCTTATGTTCGCCTTCTTCTGGGTCTCGATCGCCCGGCTCAATACCACTCCTCTTTGCCGAAACACGCTGTAGATTCCGAGCCCCCAGGCCTCGTGGCTGCGGACATTATCGGCCACCTTGTAGGAAGCCCATCCATTCACTCCCGGCATGCTGGTATAGCTCGCCTGATCGGGAGGATCGTATGGAATCTCCGACTGATAGAAATAAGTCCGCCCGCCGTCGCCGTTCCAGAGCACCTGGAACTGCTGATGATGCTCCACAAACAGCCCGTAGACCGTGACATTCCTGCCATTCACAACCAGTCCGTTTTGGCTGGTGTTGCTCTCCCATCCCACACCGGAACCATGGTCCGCCCTCCATATCCAGGTGTGGTCGACGATGGTGTCGTTGCTGTTGACCTTGAGGTTGGCCACAGCGCGGCCGACCGCCGCACCGCCCACCCGGAAGAAGACATCGTGAAGCGAAATGGGATTCCTCGCATGGCTTGCGATGCTTCCATTGGGTCCCACCTCCAACAACACCGGCGATTCCGCAGAGCCCGCATCGAACAGCAATCCGGCGATGATGATGCCATCCGCGTCCGCCGTACTCATTGCCGCGGTACCGTTCGTCGGCCGCAGAGTAGCAAAGCCCAGTCCTAACACCACCGTATTCGGCCGCGTCACCCGAATCGGAGCATCAAGATCGTAGATTCCAGGCGTGAAGAGCAGATCTCTGCCCTTGGCCAGTTGAGCGTTGATAGTGGCTGCACTATCGACACCCGGCCGGGCGATATAGAAGCGATCAATAGGGATGGACTTTCCCGGCGTCGATCCTGCGTGCCAGGTGATGCCCGAGCTATTAGTGCGCAGCGATGGCACGCGGACACTGTATTTTCCCGACGCATCGACCTGCAGAAAGGGCTTCTCGCGAACGATTGGTGTCTCAGCAATCTTGGTGTAGGGCGGCGCCGGCCATTCGCCCGTCGGAGGATGGTTTACGCCAACGAAAACCATGTTCCAGTTCGAACCGGTCCAACTGCCCCACTCACAGTTCCTCGATATCCATTGCTGCTGGGTCCCTGAACCGACATTGCCATCGATGAGACTGTCGGACATCCAGCCACCACTGGCCCATCCACTGTGCTGGTGCAGCACGATATCGCCTCGAACATGCATCCGGCGAAATGGAATCGCCTGGGAGACCGCCCACTGCATGACGCCGCCCGCAGGTGTAACGGAGAAGCCCTCCGCAGCCCTCCAGAATGTAGTCGTGGCATTATTGTTTCGCGCACTTGCATCGGCATGCACATTGCCGGCGATATGAGTCTGGTCCGGTGACGCTCCCAACCCCAATACCTGGGTATAGAAACCTACCGGAACATCCACGTTGTATTCCCCCGGCAGGAACATCAACACATTCCGTTGCGGGCCGAACTCGTTGTGCTGCTGCACGGCATAGACCTGATCGATCTGCTTCTGAATCGTGGCCGCCGGCATCGATGGATTAAAGATGAGCACGTTCGGCCCAAAGTCCGGCGTCGTGCCGCTGGCGGCCATCGCCGCGGAGGCTCCATAAGCGAGGAGCACCAAGCCCAACAAACGCACACGCATCAACCTTATGACGTCAAAGCTCAAATCCCCTCCGGGCATCGGAAATCACTGGACGCCAATCCTACTCAGTACGCGGCGGCTTGTCGAAGACATGAATCGCCGGAAGGGCGTTGTGTTCGTCGTCGAATAAATCGCGCTTTGCAATTCCCCCGCCGGCCATCGGCTCCCACCAGAAGATGCCCCGCACTTTGCCGCCCGGAGCCTCGCCCACTACCCGATTGAGCGCAGCCAGAAAGTCTCGTTGCCCTTCCGGCGTTTGCGGAAAGGGCGGCTCCTTACCCTTGAAATCCTCGCCGGTCCTCCAATCGTATGCAGTCTCTACCACTACAACGCTCTTGTGATACGTATTCCAGGTAAATGCAAGATTGACCTTCAATTCGTCAAGACTCCCGTGCCACCACGGATAATACGATTGCCCGATCACGTCGTACTGCACGTGATATTCAGCAAGGTGATCGAGGAACGCCTTCGTCACCGCCTGGTTCCCGCCTTTGTCGATGTGGATCATGATCTGCGGACGCCTCGCCCATCCGCGCCCTTTATCGACACCGTGAATCCCGGCCATCAGCAGATCCGCAAAATTCTGCCATTGCGCCGGCAGCCGCCCGTCCGGCCACATCATGCCGGCCGACACCTCGTTGCCCACCTGCACCATCTCCGGCATAACGTGCTGCTTGCGGAACGCGGCGATCGTTTCGCGCGTGTACGTGAACACAGCCTTCTGAAGTTCCGCATGCGACAAATTGGCCCACGCTCTCGGTACCCATTGGTGCCCAGGGTCCGCCCAATCGTCCGAATAGTGGAAGTCCAGCAGCACTTTGAAGCCGAGCGCCTTGGCGTCCTTCGCCATCGCAATCGTGTAGTCCAGCGTGTTGGGCAGCGATATGGGATTCACCATCACTCGCAGCCGCACCCACGCGTATCCGTGGTCCTTCAGGATCTGGAGTCCCGGTTTAGCCACACCGGCATCCTTGAAGACGACGCCCCTGCTCTCCATCTGGCGCAGGAATGAGACGTCCGCTCCGGCAATGACGTTCTGCGCGCGAGCATACGGCGCACTGAGTAGAAACCCAGCGACGAAACCTGCCAGAATTTTCATCGGTCCAACGTATCAGGATTCAATCTGTTCCGGTTCGAGGAAGTCGAAACGGCGCCACTTATAAATTGCAATCGAGACGACCCAACTCAGGGCGAAGAGTCCGACAATGCCGTATCCGAGCAGCCCGAAATTCCCATTCAGCGTGTTGATCAGGTTCCAAAACACGCCCTTCGGATGAAAATGGCCCGCCAGCAACCCCAGGGCCTCAATTCCCCCAACCGCGAAGGCAACTACAACAGAAACCGAAGTGATCGTGATGTTGTAGTAGAGCTTGCGAATCGGCTTCACATATGCCCAGCCATACGCTCCGAGCATCAGAATGCTGTCGGTCGTATCGATCAGCGACATACCCGCGGCAAAAAGAACGGGAAATACCAGCACCGACCACAGCGACAGCCCTTTGGATGCCTCTGCGGCAGACAGGCCAAGTAACCCGATCTCCGTGGCCGTATCAAAACCGAGACCAAATAGAATGCCCAGCGGATACATGTGCCAACTGCGGCCAATCATGCTGAACATCGGGCGAAACAGGCGGTTCAGGAAGCCGCGATTGCCGAGGAGCAGATCGAAATCTTCCTCAACGTACGCGCCTCCGCGCCGCACACGCGTGAATGTGCGATACACCGAGCGCAGGACAATCAAATTCACAACCGCAATTCCAAACAGGAAGAGACTCGACACCAGGGTGCCGACAACCCCGCCAATCTCCCTGACCGCGTCGATGCGGTGTTGCAGGGCCAACGCCGTCGCCGCAATCGCAATGGACCCAACGATAACCACCGTCGAATGGCCGAGCGAGAACATCAGCCCTACGGCAACAGGCCGCTTGCCCTGTTGCATCAATTTACGCGTGACATTGTCGATCGCCGCAATGTGATCGGCATCGACCGCATGACGAAGCCCAAAACTATAGGCAAGGAAAGCGGTTCCCAGAAGTACGGGGTACCGGTGAAACGCAGCCACGGCCCAGAACCACGCTCCAAGGTTGAACACAACCAACATGGCATAAATCGCGATGACCTTGGATTTCGTGCTACCCGGCTCGTCATCGAACAGGGTCCACAGGAGGGTGCGCATTCGGTTCCTTTGCATACACACGCGCCAGACCGCCAAATCTGCTGTTTCGCGAACCGCGCAAGGAGTTCTGAGGAAAGCAAGTCCCACCTACCAGCGTAATACGATTGCGACCGGAATGCCGTCTTATGTTCGCTCCATTGCCGCCGATAACCACTTAGTGTCTCTATAACCGGCAACGGCACAGACAGATCGCGCCCTCAAGTCAGCCATCACTCAAACGACCACCCGCCGCAACTCGCTGCGGCCCTGCAATCCCTAAGTCTGCCGAAGGGATCCGATGCTGCCCGTAAATAACATGTGCCGCAGAATCAAAGTCCTCATCATCGATGATTCAGCGCTGGTACGAAAAATTCTGTGCGATGCGATCGCCGCCGAGCCAGACCTCGAGGTCGTGGGAACCGCCCCGGATGCCTACATAGCGCAGGACAAGATACTCGCCCTCAAGCCCGATGTGTTGACTCTCGATATCGAGATGCCGCGCATGGATGGGATCACATTCCTCAAGCAGTTGATGCGAGACCATCCCATTCCAACCATCATCGTCAGCTCGTTCGGGCAATCGTCCTGCGCAGCCACGCTGGAAGCGCTCCGGTGTGGCGCTGTCGATGTGCTCCAAAAGCCGGCTGGCCCTTATTCAGTGATGGACCTGCGGCAGTCGCTCGCTAATAGGATTCGCGGAGCCGCTGGAGCCAGGCCGCGTATCGCCCGCGATCTCGCAGGCAGCACTCACCAGGATCGGAGCCAGGATCGGAAACCCGCCGCCGCCGCTGCGAATCTCGCATGCGATCCTCGCACGGTGATTGCGATGGGCGCATCCACCGGCGGGACGATTGCAATCCAGGAGATTCTCCTCCAGCTCGCTGCCGATATGCCCCCTATCGTGGTCACGCAACACATCCCGGCAACCTTTTCGCTGGCGTTCGCCAACCGCTTGAACAAAATCTGCAGCATGGAGGTGCGGGAAGCGGTGGACGGCGATACCCTCCACCGGGGCCTCGCGTTGATTGCTCCAGGGGACCGTCACTTGCTCGTGCGGCACACTGGATCGGGGTATGCAGTCGAACTGCAAGACGGGCCTCAGGTCTGTTTCCAAAGGCCGTCGGTGGATGTCATGTTTGCCTCGGTAGCCCGGGCAGCCGGCAATCGCGGCGTGGGCATTCTGCTCACCGGGATGGGAACCGACGGCGCAAATGGGCTGCTTGAACTCCGTCACGCAGGCGCCGCAACCATTGCACAAGACGAGGCGAGTTGCGTCGTCTACGGAATGCCGCGCGAGGCCAGGCGTCTGAACGCCGTTGGCACCGTCGCATCGCTTGCGGAGATTCCAGGAATCCTCACCCGCGTCGTAATGCAGAACGCAAACGATAGGAGCAACACATGAAAGGAACAGTTCTCGTGGTGGACGACTCCGCCATGATGCGAAAGGTCGTCTTACGCGTCCTCAAAATGGCTGACATGGAGTTTGAGGCAGCGCTTGAGGCAGCTGACGGAAATGAGGCACTTATCCTGCTCCGCGCAAATACAGTGGCTCTCATCATGTGCGACATCAACATGCCGGTTATGTCAGGCCTGCAGCTATTGCAGCAGATCAAGGAAGAGAACCTCGCGGTCGGCACTCCCATCGTTATGGTAACGACGGAAAACAGTGAGCCTCAGGTCCGGCAGGCAATCCTCTCCGGAGCGCGCGGTTACATCAGAAAACCATTCACCGCCGACCACATAAGAACTAACGTCAAGCCACTCCTCGCCGTTTGAACTCTAACGCTCGCCCAGGGGTCTCAGATAGACCCAAGAGGAGAACCGCAATGTCAACTTCAACAGCTGCGCCGAATTCCTATCGCACAGAGGACCTCTTCTCTCCCACGAATGTCCGCCATGCCGATGAAACAGTCACGGAAATATTCAGAGTCATGTTTGGCTTCGAGATTAACGTGATTGAAATCGCAACCCCTGACCCGCTCTCATCCCAACAGGACGAAAGAACCGCCATAGTGGGCTTCTCCGGCTCCATGCGCGGATCATGCCAGATCCGAATCAGTTCCTTGGCAGCCAGATCGATCGCCTCGGCCATGCTCGGCGGCACGCCCATCGACGAAGAGGACGATGCGATCAACGACGCTCTGGGCGAGCTGTGCAACATGCTCGCCGGCGGCTGGAAGAATGGCATCCCCGAGCTCTCCTCCACATGTGCGCTGTCGCCTCCGACGGTCATCTCGGGCAGAAATTACCAGATCCACATGAGCAAGCCCTCGGCGAAGCTGTCCCGCACCTACCAGTTTGACTCACACACCCTCTACCTTGCGATTTATCGCGAGGAGAAAGAGCCGTTTCCGCTTCTGAGGTCCTGCGCTTGCTTGCGCAGTCTCACATCCACCATAGCCGTGAAGTCTCCGCCAGCCCAGTCGATAAGCAGTCAAGAGGCATCAGAAGTCCCGAGGTTCGGTGGAGATGAACGATCGTTTGGTGATGTTGGAAGCGACTCTTGACCTCATGGACGAAGGGGTAGTCATCCTCGATGAGAAATCGAACGTGGTCTTCTGGAACAAGGCGGCATCAACTCTGACCGGATATCCAGCCGATGACTTGCTTTTTCGACCATGCCCCGGCGACTTGTACCTCGTAGACCAGGAACATCGAATCAAAGCGGGTTTCAGCGACGACTTCCTGCTGTCGCCAACCCTTGTGTCGATCGGCCATAAGCTGGGGCACTCGGTTCCCGGCATGCTGCGCAAAGCGGCGCTGCAGGATTCATCCGGCGCCCCCTCTGGCGCCACCCTCGTGTTCTATCCCGTGGAAGAGGTCGACGCGCTGCCTCACGGCGATAGCGGCGAGGGCGTTGGCATCGAGCGCAGCCAGGCCGATATGGAGGACCGTCTGGATGCCGCGCACCACCAGTGGGTCACCAGCCGGATGCCCTTCGGACTTCTGTGGGTCACCATCGATCAGGCCGAGTCCCTCCGCAAAACCCATGGCCGCGACGCATGCGAGGCCATGCTGCGAACCGTCGAGCACACCCTGCTGTGCCAGATGAAGCCGGCGGAGGTCATCGGCCGCTGGGGGAATAACGAATTCCTCGTGCTGGCGCATGAGCGTACCGCAGAGCTTTTGGCCGACCGCGCGCGACGCCTGGCTGGATTGGCGCGGACAGCGGACTTCCGCTGGTGGGGCGACCGCGTCGGTCTGACCGTGAGTATCGGAGCAAGCCAGGCGGCTGAGACAGATACCCTGCAGTCGATGTTGCACCGTGCACAGCAAGCAACCCAGGCCAGCAGATATGCCGGTGGCAACCAGGTAACTGAAGGAAGAGGAATCTGATGCTTCCAATCATTGGCATCGTCGTCGTCTTTGCGGCCGTGATTGGCGGATTCCTGATGGAAAAGGGACACCTGCTGGTGCTGCTTCAGCCATCGGAACTGGTGACGATTG
>WNGR01000831.1_pt1 | contig 34724 bp, 34 predicted proteins | sample 5407581 | NCBI WGS metagenome assembly WNGR01 (sample SAMN13153383, study PRJNA577476) | soil metagenome | isolation source: 80 cm soil or saprolite under Garry oak tree replicate 2 | place: USA:California | collected 2016-06-15 | reverse complement strand
GCGCCGCGGCCAGCGGCCAGGCGAACCTCCTTCCGCAGTCACCCGTCAGTGATCACAGTCCGTAACCGGAACCGGTCGGTCGGCAAGCCCCCGCGACGGCCAGTCCGCCATCGCGAAAACGCTCTTCTACACGGCATTGACCCCAAGCCAGATCACACACCGGCGACCTATACCATCCTGAACTTCGAAGTTAAAGACATCGACAAGGCAGTCGACGAACTGACAGCGCGCGGAGTGAAGTTCGAGCGCTACGACGGCCTGGCGCAAGACGAGAAAGGAATCGGCCGAGGAGGGGGCCCGTACATCGCCTGGTTCAAGGACCCGGCTGGGAACATCCTGTCAGTGCTGCAGGAGAGTTGACCGGGGTAGCTCCTCCACCCCACCGTGGCCAGGGCGCGGCCAATCGGCTACGCATGATCCGGCCCGGTGACGTGGGCCGGGATGTCGCGCACCTCTGCTATGCCAGCCATCACCTCGCGAGCGGTTCCCCTTCCATGAGCTTGGGGGTATCTCTCCAGGTGTGTAAGGAGTGATTAGGGGTAACTGTGTGGCCAGTGGGAATGGCCACTGTTACGGCGGGAGAAAGCTATCATGTCCGTTACACACCAAGAGCCGGTATCGGTGGGGACGGTGCCTGCCCGGGAGCCCGATGGGTTTTGGGAGAGGTCACTCATTACGACGGGGAAAATCCCGCCGTTGCCGGGCGGCAGGCGGCGCCGCTGCGGGAGCTGATGGATGACCGGCTGCTGGACGCGCTGCTGGAGCGGTCGCGGGACGAGGCCGGGGGGGCTGCGGTTGACCGGTGAGGGGTCGATGCTGGGTGAGCTGGTCAAGGCGGTGCTGGAGCGGGCGCTGGAGGCCGAGCTGACCGCGCACCTGGGTTATGAAAAGCACGACCTGGCGGGCAGAACCTGCGAATGCAACATGGTCCCCGCGAGATTCACATAACCACCCAGGAAGGTTTGGCGGGGGCACACCACGGCGGGGTGGCACGCCCTCATCTGCGTTACTCGCCGGTCTTCGCGTGCACGGTGATCTTGACCGTGGCCCGCGTGTTGTCGGCGAAAGTCACAACCAGGCGGTTGGCGCCGACCGGGGTGATCGCGTTGATTCTGGGCTGGTCAAGCAGGCGCGGCGTGGCGGTGCAGGCCGCGAGCGCGTCGCGGATGAGTGCCTGGACCTGGGCCGGGGTCATTTCTGCGCCTCGGCCACCAGCTGCTCCACTAATTCTGCAGCGCTGGGCGGGATTTGCCACATTGCGCCTAGCCGGATAGATCGGGCTAGGGTCCGATAGCACAGTCTGGCGTCCAGACTGTCTGGAATGCTGTGACAGCATGCGCGTGTAGCTGACCCTTGGGTACCGGTGAGCACGGACTACTTCCCGTGTGTATAGGTGACCGCACAGGAGTCCTCACGCGGACATGATGGGGACTGCTGCGAGTGCAGCGCGTACCCCGTGCTCCCGGCAAGCGCGAGACCCAGGCTGGCGGCAGTGATCTTGATAGCGGCGAACATTATGGCTTTCACGTAGCCGAACACTTGCTTGCCGTACTGCTTGGCGTCCTCGGCAGAGATGCCGTCATGCGCACGCGGACTCCACGACTGGAGAAACTTCGCCGCGTTTTCCATGATCGCCGCAGCGACTTGGCGCTTGGTTTCGGACGGCCCGCGTTCCTTCGGCTTCTCAACCTTCGGCGCCGAGATGGTGGTCTTGGTACTGGCGGCTGGCTTGGCGCTGGCCTTGGTGGTGCGCTTGGCTGTGGCATGGGGTGCTACGCGGAGAGGATGGTGAGACCCCACCAAGGACGGGCCCATCTTCTTGGCGGTCTTGACCACGGCGTACTTCCCGGCAGATAGTCGTTGCGCCCGATACTGCCAGCGTGGGCAGCACGGGAGAGCCGTTGTCCAGCGAAGAGGACGAGGATGCCAACCACCGGTGTTGCCGTCGTTACCGGCGCGGGGTCTGGAATTGGACGGTGCATTGCCAGGGCGTTGCTGGAAGCCGGCTGGCAGGTCGCAGTGGCCGGGCGGCGTCCGCAGGCTCTGCGCGAGACCGTGGCCGGCGCCGGGCGCGAGGGTTCCGCGCTCGTTGTCCCAGCCGATGTCACCGTGCACGAGTCCGTCGCGGAGTTGTTCGAGACCGTTCGCCAGCGGTGGGGGCGGGTCGACCTGCTCGTCAACAACGCTGGGGTGTTCGGCCCGGCGGGGGCTGTCGACGAAGTCTCCCTGACCGGCTGGCAGCAGATCGTGGACACAAATCTCACCGGTGCTTTTCTGTGTGCCCACCATGCCGTTCGGATGATGAAGGCCCAGACCCCGCGCGGTGGGCGGATCATCAACAACGGCTCCATATCCGCGCAAAGCCCCCGGCCGAACAGCGTCGGCTACACCGCGACCAAGCACGCGATCACGGGCCTGACGAAATCGATCTCCCTGGACGGCCGGGACTTCGACATAGCCTGCGGCCAGATCGACATCGGGAACGCCGCAACTGACATGACCCAGGCGATCGGCCACGGTGCGCTACAGGCAGACGGCTCTACCGCGCCAGAGCCCACCTTCGATTCCCAGCACGCCGCCGCTGCCGTGCTGTACATGGCGTCCCTACCGCTGGACGCCAACGTTTCCTTCCTCACCATCACCGCCACCAAGATGCCGTTCATCGGCCGAGGATGAGACAGTGACACCATGACCGCGCCCGGAGCCTTCGCTGACCTGGGGGCATTGCGGGCCTGCTGGCACCCCGTCGCGTTCAGCCACGACCTCACCGACCAGCCGGCCCACGCTGACCTGCTCGGGGAGCCGCTGGTGCTGTGGCGTGGCTCCGATGGCCAGGCGCGGGCCAACTCGGATTTGTGTGTGCACCGGGGGACAGCGCTGTCACTGGGCTGGATCAGGGGCGATGAGCTCGTCTGCCCGTATCATGGCTGGCGCTACCGGGCGGACGGCCGCTGCATCGCCATCCCCCAGCTGGAAGATCCATCCCGGGTCCCGGCGAAGGCGCGGATCGGCGCGTTCGGCTGCCAGGAACGGTACGGCCTGGTGTGGGTTGCTTTGGCGGAGCCGCGCTGGCCACTGCCTGAAGTCCCGGAACTGGAAGACAGCAGCTGGACGGTGGTGACGGCGGGACCGTACCGCTGGCGCTGTGATGCCGCCCGCCAGGTGGAGAACTTCACCGACTTCGGGCATTTCCCGTGGGTGCACCCGGGGCTGCTCGGTGACCCGTCCCGGCCGGTGGTGCCCCGCCATCAGGTCCGCACCGAGGCCAACGTGCTGCACTATTCGATCGTCCGGCCGGAAGCACCCAACTCTGATGACTTCCCGGTCTTCGGCAACGAGCAGGCAGGCCCGCCAGAACGGCGCAGCCAGTATGAACTGCACCTGCCCTACACCATCGCACTGCGTCTGGGCTGGGGCGGAGAGCGCGGCATGGTCTACTTCTTCGCTTCCCAGCCCGTCGCCGCGGACCGCTGCGCGGGATACGTCGTCATCGGCCGCAATTACAATCTCGACCAGCCCGCGCGGGTCATCGAGGAGTTCGAGAACACCATCTTCGGCCAGGACCAGGTGGTGGTCGAATCACAGCGCCCTGAACAGGTGCCCTTCGACCTCGCGGCCGAGCTGCACCTGAAGTTCGACGCCGTCGCCGTCGCCTACCGCAAAGCCATGCGGGAACTCGGGCTGGCTACCAGCGCCGTGTGAGCTTCGGGCTGGCTACCAGCGCCGTGTGAGCCCGGCTGGCTACGAGCGACGCGTGAGCCGGTACGCGCTGGGGCGGGCGCGTCGGAGAGGCAGTGGCGCGGAAGGGTCGCTCACGGCCTCAGCCGCCTCAAGCGTCCAGCCAGCCCCGAACAGGCCGGCGACATCCGCCTCGCTCATCCCACGTGGCAGGAGCAGGCGCCGTCCCGGCGCGAACGCTGCCAGGAGAAGCTTTGCCCCCGGCGCGGCGAGTTCAGTTATCCCGGAAGCGGCGCCCTGGCGTGCCGCGTCGGGAAGGCCCTGGATGCAGCCGAAGTCGTACACGAGCGTGTACCCGGGCTTGAGGCCGAGCCGGGGCAGGTCGCTGACGTCCCCCGCGATCCACTCCACCTCAGCCCCTTCCTCCTCGGCCCGCTGCCTGGCCTTGGCGATCGCCGCATCGGCGAGATCGACCGCGGTGACCTGCCACCCGCACTTGGCCAGGTGGACAGCATCGCGCCCGCTCCCGCACCCCACATCGAGCGCCCGGCCTGGTGGCAAAGCGTGCGGCCCTGCCGTGATCCGCTCCCACGTCGGCACAACCGGCCGCCGCTCCCACGGTGCGAAACCCAGCCGGTACATCACTTGGTAGGGGATAAGCATCGTCGCCTCCCTCGGCTGTTACGCTAACCCTCACCCCGCAGGAAAAGGGCTACCCGGTCGAGAAATTGCTGCTGCTGAGACAGCATGAAGAACATGTGGCCGCCGCGGAACACTTCCAGCTGCGAGCCTGCCATGCCCGCGTGCAGCCGTTCTGCCATCTCCAGCGGCACCGACCTGTCCCGCCGGCCATGCAGGATCAGCGCCGGTGCCGTTATCCCGGCGACCCGGCCTGCCGCGTCGTAGGTCACGGCGGCCTGGCGCTGCCGCAGATGGGCGTAACGCGGCTGCGGGTGGGCACCCTGGAACTTCGGCAGCCATTGCAGCGGCGTGAGCAGCCGCATGGGCCAGGACTTGACGATCTTACCGCGGCCGGCCGCGGATGTGCTGACGAGCACGAGCTTGCGGATCCGGCCGGGGTGTGAGAGCGCGAGTTCGATCGCGATCCGGCCACCCATCGACATCCCCAGCACGTGCGCCCGCTCAATGGACAGCGCATCCATCAGCCCGGCCGAGTCAGCGGCCATCATCACAAATCGTGTAGGGAGTGTCCGGTTTCTCCGTCCGCCCGGCGCCCCGGTTGTCGAACGCAATGACCTGGTAGCCGCGCGCGAGTTCGGTGATGATGCGGCCGAACAGGGGACTGAGCAGAGTCGGGGGGTCCAGATCGGGGATGAAGGGCAGCGTACGGGGGAGCTGTCGTGGCCCGGCCGCGCCACCGTTCCGCCCGCCGGGGCGGACGGAATTTGAGCCGTGCACGGAGGGACTGGCCCTATGTATCAGGGGACGGGTACGGCGCTCTAATACCACGACGGTGCGTCTTCGCCCGGCCGCGGGATGCGCCAGTTCTCCCACAGGGCGAAATTGGCCTGCCCGCACCGGCGCCTGGCCGTGGAGGTTGTTCGTGTCCGTAGGAAACAAAGCGCGGTACGCGCTCGCGGCGATCCGCATCATCAACGGCGGCGTTGGGCTGCTTGCCCCAGCCGTCATCATCAAGCGGTTCGGGGAGAATCCCGAGCGAAGCCCGGCCGCCACCTACGGACTCCGGCTGTTCGGCGTGCGCACGGTCCTCATCGGCGCCGATCTCATCACCCAGCGGGGCAAACCGCTCGAACACACCAGCGGGCAGGCCGTGGCGATCCATGCCAGCGACACGATCACGGCGGCAATGCTCGGAACATCTGGCCACCTGCGGCCGCGGACGGCCGTGCCGCTCACACTCATATCCGCGGTCAACACCGCGCTCGCCGTGGCGGCATGGCTCTACAGCCACCACGAGGACGGATCATGACCGCTGCGCCCGGCCCGGCGACCGCCGAGCAGGGGACGTATGACTACATCGTTGTCGGCTCCGGTGCCGGGGGCGGGCCACTGGCGGCCAGGCTGGCTGAGGCCGGCATGCGGGTGCTGTTGCTGGAGGCCGGAACCGACGGTGCGACCGAGCCGGACAGCGACGACTACGCTGTCCCGGCCTTCCACGGGCGAGTCGCCGAAGACCCGGCAATGAGCTGGCAGTTCTTCGTCCGCCACTACGCCAGCGGTTTTCAGCAGGCACGCGACCAGAAATACGTAAGGAAGCGGGACGGGGTCTTCTACCCCCGGGCCGCCGCCCTTGGCGGCTGCACCGCACACAACGCCATGATCACGGTCTACCCGCACGACGAGGACTGGGACGCCATCGCCGCGCACACCGGCGACAACTCGTGGCGGGCCGAGAAGATGAGGGGTTACTTCGAGCGGCTCGAAGCCTGCGAGTACCTGCCGCGTCCCTGGCCGTTCCCGCGCATCCGGCTGCTCAGAGCGGTCGCGGCCCGCCTGCCGTTCATCTCCAGCCGGTTCACCAACAGCGCGCGGCACGGCTTCGGCGGCTGGCTGGCCACCTCGCTCGCCGACCCCAAACTGGCCGTGCGCGACGGTCAGGTGCGCGACGTCCTGCTTGACGCCGCGGCCAGCAACCTGGCGGAATTTCTTGGGCGGCCGCTCGATCCGCTCGAAGAGCTCGGCAGCTTCGTGGACCCGAACGACTGGCGGGTCCGCAACATGCCGGAAGGACTCTGGCAGGTCCCGCTCGCGGTCCGCGGCGGGCGCCGCAACGGCACCCGGGAGCGGATCCGCGACGTCGCCCAGCTGCACCCTGACCGCCTGGTCGTCCGCACCGGCTGCCTCGCCACCCGGATTCTGCTTGATGACAGCCTGACGGCAACGGGTGTCGAGTACGTCGACGGCGCGCACGCCTACCGGTGCGACCCCACACGCGCCGCCGGGCCGCTGCCGCCCCGTCAGCGTGCCTGGGCTGCCCGCGAAGTGGTGCTCGCTGGCGGCGCCTTCAACACGCCACAACTGCTGAAGCTCTCCGGGATCGGCCCGAGCGCCGAGCTGGAGCGCTTCGGCGTCGATGTCCGGCTGGACCTGCCGGGGGTCGGCCGCAACCTGCAGGACCGCTACGAGGTGGGCGTGGTCAGCCGGATGGCCCACGACTTCTCGCTGCTGAGCCACGACCGGTTCCGCCCGCCCGCTCCTGGCGAAGCACCCGATCCGGCCTACCGGGAGTGGCAGTCGGGGACCGGGATCTACACCACCAACGGTGCCCTGGCCGCGATCGTCCGGCGGTCACAGCCCGGGCTGACCGCACCGGACCTGTTCCTGTTCGGCCTGCCCGCGCGGTTCACCGGCTACTACCCCGGCTTCTCCAACGACCTTGAGCAGCACCATGACTACTTCACCTGGGCGGTTCTCAAGGCGCACACGGTCAACCGGGCCGGGGAGGTGCTGCTGCGCTCCGCCGACCCGCGTGACCCGCCGGAGGTCGTCTTCCACTACTTCGGAGAAGGCGACGACTCCGAGGGCCGTGACCTCGACGCCGTGGTTGAGGGAATACGTGCCGCCCGGGACATCATGCGGCACGCGGGGTCCCTGGTACGGGAGGAAGTGTCGCCAGGTCCCGGCGCGCAAACCAGCGACGAGCTGCGGTCCTGGGTGCGGAACCACGCCTGGGGGCACCACGCCTCGTGCAGCTGCCCGATGGGTCCCGCCAGCGACCCCCGCTCAGTGGTGGACAGCCGGTTCCGGGTGCACGGCACAACCCGGCTGCGCATCGTCGATGCGTCCGTTTTCCCGCGCATCCCCGGCTTTTTCATCGTGACCCCCATCTACATGCTCGCCGAAAAGGCGAGCGACGTCATCCTCGAAGACTCCCGGGTCCTGCCGCCGCGCGCCGCGCCAGGCGAAGTGCCCAGCTTCACCACGAGGGAGGAAAGATGAACCGCCAGACCCAACAGCCTCACCGGTACCGGAACACCTTGTTGTGGCGCGTCTACAACGGCCTGTCACAGGCTGTCGACCACCGCATCGGCTGGCACCGGCTGCCCACGGTGGCCGGCCTCGCAGTTCTCGTAGGCCTGCGCAACATTCTCCGCCAGCGCAACCTCTACGACACCATGACACTGCCGGCCGACGACGCACCGAAGCCCGGGCCCGCGACCGCAGCGACGTTCTCGGGACGCACCGCCGATGGCTCATACAACGACCTTGATCACCCAGCGATGGGCATGGCGGGCACCCGTTTGGGCCGCAACATTCCGCTGGCGGCCGCCTACCAGGAATCACCGGCGCGCATCCTGTCGCCGAATCCCCGCACCGTCAGCCGTGAACTGCTGACCCGCGAAAAGTTCCAGCCAGCCACCAGCCTCAACCTCCTGGCCGCCGCGTGGATCCAGTTCATGGTCAAGGACTGGTTCAGCCACGGTGCGGGCGACCCGGGGCACACCTATGAACTGCCGCTCGCCGACGACGACCCGTGGCCGCAGCGCCCCCTCACCGTGCTCAAAACGCTCCCCGACCCGACCCGGCCGGCGGGCAGCACCGGGCCGCAGACGTACCTGAATCATGAAACACCGTGGTGGGACGCGTCCCAGATCTACGGGGGCGGGAACGAGCCCATCGACAAGCTGCCCCGCCGCACAGGCGCCGACGGGAAGCTTGTCGTTGGCAAGGATGGCCGGCTTGTGTTCCCGGCTGACCCGAAACTGAGCCCCGAGCACATACCCGGCTGGTGGCTCGGCCTGGACTTGATGGGAACCCTCTTCGTCCTTGAGCACAATGCGGTCGCCGATGCGCTGAAACGCGATTACCCCGGCTGGAACGACGAGGAGCTTTACCAGCGGGCCCGGCTCGTGATCTCCGCCCTCATCGCGAAGATCCACACGGCGGAGTGGACGCCGGCGATCCTGGCGCACCCAACGACGGTGGCAGCCCTGCACGCCAACTGGTGGGGGCTCGCCGGTGAACGGGTCCGCCGTACGTTCGGGCGGATCACCGGGAGTGAGATCATCAGCGGCATTCCCGGGACCCCGACGGAGCACTTCGGTGTGCCCTATTCCCTGACCGAGGAATTCACGATCGTCTACCGGATGCACCCACTCATCCCCGACGACTACACGTTCCGGTCCGTCACCGACGATTCGGACCTCGGGCACCGGGCGTTCCCGGACATCGCGGGCCCGAACGCCCACAAGGTCAGCGACGAGATCGCAATGCCCGACCTCTTCTACAGTTTCGGAATCGCCAACCCCGGCGCGCTGGTGCTGAACAACTACCCGCGGTTCCTGCAGGAGTTCCGCCGGCCCGACAGCGACAGGCTGATGGACCTGGCGGCCACCGACATCCTGCGTACCCGGGAACTGGGCGTGCCACGCTACAACGAGTTCCGGCGGCTGCTGCACCTCAAACCCGCCACGTCGTTCACCGACCTGGCCAGCACCCCGGAGCTGGCGGCCAAACTCAGCACCGTCTACGGCGGTGACATCGGGCGGGTCGACACGATCGTCGGGATGTTCGCGGAGAAGCGGCCGCAGGGATTCGGCTTCTCCGATACCGCGTTCCGCATCTTCATCCTGATGGCATCGCGGCGCCTCAACAGCGACCGCTACTTCACCCGTGACTTCACCGCGGAGATGTACACCCAGACCGGGATGGACTGGGTGCAGGGCACGACGATGATCGATGTCCTCATGCGCCACTACCCGCAACTTCGGCCCGTGCTGCGTGGCGTCAGCAACGCCTTCCAGCCGTGGTCGCGGCTGACGAGCGGATGACCGGGACCACGACCGCCGAAAGGGGAAACGATGGCCGACCATAACGACCCGAATGCGGTGAACTCCATATTCTCCGACATAGAGGCCAGTGCCGCAGATCTCTATGACCTGTTCGGGTTCCCCGGCGATGACATGAGCCAGGGAGACCGGGTGGTGATCGCGCTGACCTTCGCCGCGGTGCCGGACACAGGGGTCATGGATCCCGACCTGCTTTACCGCATCCGGGTGTTCTCCCACCCCCGGGCGGCGCTGCTGCCCGGGGAGGACCGCGACCTGGAGACGCTGCTGCGCTACTTCGACGGGGTGCGCGGCACCTACCTGGGCGCCGCGAACTCCGCCGAGATCAGGGTGACCGCCGATGAGCACGGGCAGGCGAGGGTGCCTTCCACAATTTCCCCGGCGGCAGTTTCTCGGCCACCGTGCCCGTGGGCGAGGTGACGGCGATTCCCACGCCGGACGGGCTCGCTGTTGACGCATTCATCGGCGGCCGGGACGACGCCTTCTTCAATGACCTGCCGGGCTTCTTCCGTTCCATCAACTACGCGCCACAGTTCTACCACGTGCCGCACACCCGGCCCGATCTTCGTGAGCTGCCAATCCCCAAGACGCTGCTCGAACTCGAAGGCAACGACCTGTTCAACTACGATCCCGCGAACCCCGAGCACGGGCACACGGTCAAACTCGACCTGCCACCCGGCCCGTACACCTGGACCGGAAACAGCTACAAGAAAGATTCCGCCGGGAATTATCGATTTGTCTACAGTGGCCGGGACGCGCGCGCGGGCGAGAACTGCAACGCGATCATCTTCGAAATGCCACTGCGGTTCATCACCCGCCAGCCCGGGACCGACCGCATCGTCGACGTCTGGGGCGAAAGCTGGGTACGCAAGGCGTCGAACAAGGTCGAGACAATACCCGACCATCCGCTCTGGCACGAGCACCCGTTCGCGTTCCTGTCCCCCGACTCCCGCGACACGCAGCTAGCAGCCCACAAGCTCGTCGACACGGTCGGACAGCCGTTCGCCGACGCCGGCCTGTCGGAACTGGAAAACAACCGGCAGCTCGGAGCGAACAACTTCTGGCTGGCCCCCCACTTCATCAAGCGGCTGGCGCACCTGGGCTGGGGCTTCGGGCCGTCGGTCAGCACGCTCGGGCTCGCCTGCTCGTTCGACCATGGCGACGCGCAGGTGCCGGTCCACCGAAGCTATGACACCGTCATCGAGGCGTTTCCCCGGGTCCGCAAGCTCGTCTTCCAGCGGCTTGCCATGCCCGACGACAGCTGGGACCGGCACAAGCTCGGCATTCCGCTGCGCCGCCCATTCGAGATCTTCGTGCCCAACGTCTGCGCGCTCGACATGGACACCAGTGGGACGTGGCCGTTCGGCCGCCGTCTTCAGGACCAGGTGGCGAACCGGTTCCTGTCGCTGTTCCTGGACATGGAAGCCGCCCCCAGCGGCGGCATCGCATACCACGTCGAGACGCTGTCCGACCAGGCGCTGTGGGACGCGGTGCCGATAGAGCCGAGGACCTCACCCAACCCGCTCACCAACGACAAGGAGTTCCTGTCTCACTTCCCGTACCTGGCCGAGCCGTGGTGACCTCGGCTGCTGTTAGCGCCGAGCCCGCCACTGATTGTGAAACTGAGCTTCGCCGCGTAGACGCGGCGCTGCGCACGGGCAGCGCGGATGCTGGTGGCGCCGACGCGGCCGCTGGGCACGCCTGCCTCCTGCTCAGGCGCGCACGCCTGTCCGGTGTCCCGGACGAGCTGCGCGCCGCCGAGGCTGCCGTGAGCACTGCCCAGCGGCGTCACCCCGACTGGCCCGACCTGTGTTTCCTGCGGGCGAGTGCCGATCTCGACATGCACCGGCCCGGTGACGTCCCCGGGCACCTCAGCGGCGCCGCGGGGCTCGCCGAGTCACCCGCCGGCCTCGAACTGCGACGTTCGCCTGGGTCCGGGCCGCCCGTGGCGCGCTGGCGGCCGGCACCGGGCGCTGTGACACCGCCTGGGCCCACTACCGCACCGCGGAGGCGGCGTTCTCCGGTTACTGGGTCGTCGAGTCGCACACAGCCGGGCTGCTGCGCAGGCAAGGCCGGCTCGATGAAGCCGCCGCCGCGTACGCGCGGGTGCGGGCCCGGACGTCCCGCCCGGAACTGGCGCACGCGCTTGGTGACGTGCACCGTGCCCGCGGTGCCGGCGGGGAGGCAGCGCGCTGGCATGCGGTCGCGCTGCGCGAGTACCAGGCCTCGGCCGCCCGCGGTGAGGCGCTCTACCTTCATCACCTCGCGAGCTACCACGCCGATGTGGTGGGTGACACAACCGAGGCCGCCCGGTGGGCGGCGCGCGACGCCGGCGCGCGCCGCCACCATGGGTGACGTTCGTGTGTCCCTTCAGCCCGGGTCGCTGCCAAACGCTTCGTCGAGCAGGGCCGCCGCGTCGGGCAAGGGCGGGTGGCTGGCAACGCCCATGTCGTGCCGCGCTGATGCCCGCACGGCGGGGGCTGGTTGCCGTGCCAGCGCTGCCGGGGCGGCGACGAGCCGTTTGACCTGGACGTAGGTGACCCCGCCGCGGTGGATGTAGGCGGCCTGGCCGACGGCGAGGCGGCGGATCAGCGCCGGGTCGGCCACGGGCCTGTCGCGGACCCGGGAGGATCCCTGGTGGCTCCACCGGGGGACGCCGAGCAGGCGCCTGCTGGTGTCCACGGCACGGCGGGAGCCTGCCAGTCCCGTGATCGGTTCCGGGTGCGGTGTGCGCAGCAGCCAGACGCCGCCGTCCGCGGTGGCCGCGATCCGGTACCTGTCGTCTTCCTCCGCGGCCAGCCCTTCCCATGACTGGGCGGACACCTGGACGGCCAGCCCGAGCGAGCGGGCCCGCTCGTACAACTGCCAGATCGGAAGTCTTCTGGAAACGGCGCTGAACTCATCGACCGCCAGCAGGATCTCGCGGTCCCTTCCCGCGCCATGGGCCGCAAAATGGGCCAGCAGGTCGACCAGCGCCCGGGCCTGTGCCTCCGCCACCGACACGTCCGACGTCCCCTCCAGGATGCAGTACCAGGCATCGGCGTCGCCGAAACTCCCGGCCCCGTCCAGCCCGGCCCCGAGCCGGCGGAACAGGGTGCGGAAGCGCAGCCCGATGTCGGTGATGTGGCGGGAGGCGGACCGCAGCAGCGCCACGTCATCCTCCTGGCCGGAGCCGGCATAGGCAAGCGTGAGCCAGCCAGCGTCCAGCCGGGACAGGAAGTCGGCAGCGCCGGCGGGCGGGCCAGCCGGCGCGCTGACCGCCAGCGCCACAATCGCCTCCATCACGTCGGCGTAGTACGCCGCCGCGCCGGTTCCGTGCTCGATCATGTCGACCAGCGTGCTGGTGAGCTGCGGTGGTGGCAGCTCCCACAGCGACAGGCTCGCTTCGTCGGGCCAGACGGCGGTGAACCTGGCGCCAGCATCGCGCAGCACCCGCCGGACCCGGTCGGCTACCCGCCGGGAATCCGCGCCGCCCTTGCAGTCCAGCACCACCAGCAGCGGCCGCCGCCCGGTCGCGGCGGCGTGCAGTTGCAGGCCCCGGGCGAGAAATCCCGCCCACAACCGGAGCAGCAGCGTGGTTTTCCCGGTCCCGGTCGTACCGACCACCACCTGGTGTGAGCGCAGCCGCTGGTACGGGATGGCCGCGAATGGCCCCGCCGGGTGACCAGCCGTGCGGATGACCGCGCCCGCCACGACGCGTCCGTTTCGTGAAAGAAGAGGGAGTGAACCGGGTGCGGCAATCCTGGCGCGGGCGGAGCGGACCTGGTGCCGCCACTGGCGGCGGTCGAACGCGGCCGGTGAGGTGGGGAAGAGGCCGCCGCTGCCGGTCTCCATCGCGTACATCCGCCGCGACCACGCCAGGCCGCCCACGACGAGGCCGAGCGGGATCGCCGCCGGGGCAATGGTGACCGCGGCCAGCAGCGGCGACCCGGCCAGAGCCTCGCGCCAGGCAGCGAGCCAGGCCAGGTATGGGGCGGCCGCCACCGGCTGCCATGCGCCGGTGGCGGCGGCGGTCGCCGCCAGCCACACCGCGACCATCGGCAGGCTCCACCGCGCGGCGCGGTACAGCCGCCCTGGCGGCAGGCCCGCGCGCCACGCGGCCACCACCGTCCCCGTGGCCACCAGGGAAACCGGCGCCGCCGCGATGATCAGCGCGGCCACGAGGCCGATCCTGATCAGCTTCGCGGCCACGCGGACCAGCGCCAGCACCGCCAGCAGGCCCAGATACCGGCGGATCACGGGGCCGCTCCGGAGCCAACGCGGGCTGCTGGCGGCCGCGGCCGGCCACGGCGCGGCCCGGCTGCGTGCCCAGCCAGCTGGGCGCCCGGGGGCAGCTCGCGGACCTCCACCCTGGCCCCCACGCTGCCCAGCGCCTCGCGTGCCCGCGTCACCGTTAGCCGGGCGGCGGGAGAGCACAGGTACAGCACCCGGCTGTGGCGGGGCGGGGCACCAGGCACCCGGGCCTGCCCGCCGGGGCAGCCGTAGTCCCCGGTCCGGGTGAGGACCTCATGCATGATGGCGGCCGTGCGTGCGACCGTCTTGCGGGTCAGCTCGGCCTCGATCGCCCAGCACTCCCCGGCCCAGGCGACCGGGGCGCCGTCCGGCCAGTGCACCTCACCGTCCGGGAAGTGCTCCCGTAACCCGACCCGCCCGCCGGCGCGGCCGCGCAGGCGGCGCTCGCTCCGCCAGAAGCCCTGTGCGGACGCGTAGGCGGGGGTTGCCTCAAGCGCGAGCCGGACCGCGGTCACCGCCCGCAGGTGTGCGAGCCGCGCCAGCGCGGGGGAGGCCGCGGTATAGGGCAGCCCGCACGCTTTGAGGCCGGCCCGGGTCAGCCAGACCCATGGGCGTCCCGGGCCGATCCGGGCGCTGTCGGCGTACCTGGCGCGGCGCCAGCCCGCCGCGACGGCGCGCGCCCGCGCCTCGGAGACACCGAGTACCGCGGCAAGCTGGTCGAGTTGTATCGCGTACATGTCGGCGACGAAAAGGAGCGCTGCGATGTCGCGTTCGGCGAGATGTCCGGGCGCGCCCGCGCCCGGCGCCTCGTCGCGAGAATTCACGTCTCTACTACATCACGCCGGCACAACACGCGGTAAGTACTGGCGCGGGCCGGTGCAGGTGAGGCACAATGCGACGCGGGATCTCATGACAGCCTGCCTGCGGCGGGGTGGCCGGGTCCTTCGGCGTGCGGAGCCGAGATCGTTGGGGAAGGCGCATCTCGTCCGCTCGCAGGGAGGCCTGGTGTCTGTTCGCGGCGTGCTGCACGTCCATTCCGCGCCCCCGGCGCTGTGCCCGCATATCGAGTGGGCGGTCGCCGGGGTTCTTGGCATGCCAGTCAACCTTCCGTGGGTGAACCAGCCGGCCGCGCCGGGGATGCTGCGCACGGAGCTGGAATGGCAGGCACGCCAGGGCACGGCCGGTGCCATCACCTCGGCCCTGGCTGGCTGGAACCGGCTTCGTTTCGAGGTCACCGAGGAGGCAAGCCCGGGCTGCGAGGCCGTCCGCCACAGCTACACGCCGGGTCTTGGCCTGTTTTCGGCCGTGACCATGGCCAACGGGGATGTCGTCATCCCGGAGAGCCGGCTGCGGGCGGCGATGACGGTGGCCGCCGCCGCGGCGTCCGGCGCGGTCGGGCGCTCCCGGCCCGGTGCGGCGTCACAGGACCGGGCGAGCGTGCTGGAAGACGAACTGTCCCGGCTGCTCGGCCAGCCGTGGGATGACGAGCTTGAGTCTTTCCGGTGCGCCGCCGACGGCGCCCCGGTCCGCTGGCTGCACGCGACGGGCTGACCCCTCACCGTGGGCTTACAAGCGTGGCCGAGCTTGGCCGTGGCTATCCTGACCCGGTGACCGATTCACCGCGGAAGGTCATTCTCGACTGCGACCCGGGCATCGATGACGCGTTCGCGATCCTGTTCGCGTGCGGCCATCCCGGCCTCGACCTGTGTGGCATCACCACCGTGGCCGGAAATGTCGGTGTTGACCAGGCCACCGCCAACGCGCTGAGCGTGTGTGAGTTCATCGGGCGCGCGGATGTTCCCGTGGTTCCAGGAAGCCCGGCGCCGCTGCTGCGGCCGTTCCTGGACGCCCGCCTGGTCCACGGAGAGTCCGGCCTGGGCAAGGCGCGGCTGCCGGCGGCCCGGGGTGGGCCGCGGGACGGTCATGCGATGGATTTCCTGATCGAGCGGATCTCGGCTGCGCCTGGGGAGATCACGCTGGTGGCGACAGGCCCGCTCACCAACATCGCGCTCGCGGTGCGCCGCCACCCGCCGCTGGCCCGGCAGGTGGCGGATTTCGTCATCATGGGAGGGTCGGCGGGCCGCGGGAATGTCACCCCGGCGGCGGAGTTCAACATCGCCTGCGACCCGGAGGCGGCGGCGATCGTGTTTGGCGCCGGGTGGCGGGTGACCATGGCAGGGCTCGACGTGACACTCCAGGCCCGGGCCACCAGCGACGTGCGGGACCGGATGCGGGCGCTGGGCCGGCTAGGCAGCGAACTCCTGCTGCCAGGGCTTGGCGGCTACAGCAGCGTCGCCAGCGGCGGCCAGCCGGTCCATGACGTGTGTGCGGTGGCACTGGTCGCCGCCCCGGATCTGTTCGGCTGCCAGCCTGCCCGGGTGGAAGTGGAGGTGGCTGGCCGGTGGACATCGGGCATGACCGTGACGGACTTTCAGGCCCCGGATGGTGACCAGAATGCGCTCGTGGCCATGTCCCTGGACGCCGCCGGGTTCTGGGATCTCGTCCTTGCCGCATACGAGCGGGCCGCCGCCGCCGTTACAGCTGCCTGACCTGGGCTCAGCGGGGGGCGCCCGGCGTGCCTGGCGCTAGGTGCGCGGGCCTGGGATCGTACGTCCGCCGCGGCACCACGTCGCAGTGTCCCTCATCGCCGAAGCACCCGCCGTGGCCAAAGACGTGAAAAGCTCCCGCATATCCATTGGCGGCCGTCGTTTCGGTGTTCTCACCAGCGTCGGCATTGTTCAGAAACACACGGCCCTCGAACGAGGCGCCAGAATGATCGAGTTCGTGGAACTCGATGTCCGCGCGGGCGAACTCGCGGTCAACTGCCCTGACTGCAACAATCCACCGGGATCATGAAAGTGCGACTGCCCAGCGGCGCGGACCCGGCCCGGGTGGGAGTGCGGGGCTCAGGACTTGTCCCGCGGGCGCGGGATAGCCGGATGCCCAGCCGGGCTTCTCAGTCGCCGCGTCTCACGGCGGGGTCCAGACGTACGGGGTGGTCGTCGTAACAGCCTGGAATCCGAGGCGGCGCAGGATCGGGGCGCTGTCCCTGGAGGCGTCCACCTGCAGGTAGCGGACTCCGCGCGCGATAGCCAGCTGAGCGCGGCGGGCGACGAGCGCACGGTAGATGCCCCGGCCCCGCCAATCGATCCGGGTCGATCCTCCCCACAGTCCGGCGAATTCGGTTCCCGGACGGAACTCCACCCGTGCCGAGGAGATCACCGTCCCGGCTGCTTCTGCGACGAAGATGGCGATTTCATCCGCGGACTCACTCACCTGCCGCATCAGTTCGCCGGCGCGCCAGCCCGCGTCCTCATTCCAGACCGCCGAGTGAAGTTCCGCGATTGCGTGCATATCGGCGGCCGCGCTGACCTGGCGCAAGGTGACGCCCTGGGGGAGCACCGGTTCGGCGGCCATCTCCGCCGCCAGCCCGATCATCACCGTTTCCTCGTCTTCCGGTACGAAGCCCGCGGCGCGCAGGCGGTACGTCAGTCCTGGCGTCTCGTCGTACCCGTATGTCTTCCACTCGACGGCCTCGTTTCGCGCGGCGAAGTAGTCACGCTGCCGTGCGATCAGCCGGTCAAGTTCCGGGCCGCGCACTCCGACGTCGCGGGGCGCGCTGATGAATCCCCGGTGCAGGCCCACGACCCGGAGCAGCGGCCCGTCGGGCTCGCAACTGACCGAGGATGGCGGCTGAGCTGGTTCCGGTCGTGCCTGCTCGTCGAAGGCCGCGAGAAGGGCACCGATGTTGGTCACTCACCGAATGTACGCAGGACGGCAACTGGTTTTCTGGGCGTGACCTACTGTAACGGCCAGCCACGGCCACGAAGGCGGATGGCTCAGATGGGATCCCAGGGTGCCGACTCGTAGGCCTGCGTCAAGGTCTTCATCAGTTCCAGATCGACCGGCAACCCGAGGTCGTCGATCTGGCCAACAGCAGCTATGCCGCGGGAGTTGGTGACGAAAACCGCAGCGAATGAGGGCACGTCAGGCAGGTGCACGGGAGCACGGCGCGACGACAGGCCGTGCCCGGAAAGGTGGAGTTCGAGCACCTGCATGGTGATTCCCCGCAGGGCGGGAGCGGCGGGCCAGACGATGCCGGTGCCGTCGAAGAACCCGATATTGGTGATGCCACCCTCCGAGATTGCCGCATCAGGACCGGTGACAGCGCTTCATCGAACCCGTTGCGCTGGGCCAGCCGCCGGAAGTAGCTCTGCCCGAAGTCGCCGAGGTGCTTGATATGGGCGACGGGGCGCTGATAGGGAACGGACTGGAGGCGCCATGGCGCGTCCGGCATGCCGCCAGGTGGCCCGACCGTCACCATCACAGACGGCCCGGTTTCCGCCTCCTGAACGTAGACCCGGACCGAAGCGTCCCTGGTGTCATCGCCAAGTGCGTGCCCGATGTGACCCCGCACCCGCGCCTCATCGAGCCCCGAGCCGAACATCTCCCGGTTGGCCGCGTCAAGACGCGCGAAGTGCAGGCCCAGTCCCCGCACCCGGCGGTTCCTGACCTGCATCGCGGTGAAGTGCCCGTAGTGAGCCAGCGCCATGACCCGCAACTGCTCCGCCGTGGCGTTGTGCCCGTCGATCTCGATGCGTGCCACAGCCGGGCCGCCCAGCGTCATCCGCCGCCTTCCCTGGGCTGGCCGTTGGCCAGGCTCCCGTCGAGCCAGGCTGAGAACAGTGTGGCGGCCTGAGCCTGCGCCCGGCCCCACGCGCCGCCGGAATCGTGGAAGGGCGAGCCGTTCCTGCCCGGCGGCGGGCCCGCGATCGCCAGCCATGACGCCACGATCGGCTCGGTGGCCTCGGGGTGGAACTGCACACCCACGTGCGGGCCAGCGGAGAACCCCTGCAAGGACACCTCGTTGACCGCCAGTTCTGCCGCTCCTGGCGGCAGGTCGAACGCGTCGCGGTGCCACGACACCCACGGCCCCTCCGCCAGGCCCGCGGACCGGCTCGCCACCTGGGACCAGCCAATCTCGGGCTCGCCCAGCCGGTACAGCCGGGCACCGAGCACACGGGCGAGCACCTGGCCGCCGAAGCAGATGCCAAACACCGGGACCGATCCGGCCACCAGCCGCTCCACGAACGACAATTCGCCCGCGAGCCACGGGATGCTGTCGTCGTAGGCGGTCTTCTCTGACCCAAGCACCACGGCGGCGTCGCAGGGAGAATCGCCGCCGGGCAGCGGCTCTCCGGCATGAAGCCGGACGGTGCGCACCGGCAGTCCTCTGTCCGCGGCCCAGTCACCCAGCAGCCCGGCGGGCGCGTCAGGATCGTGCTCGACCACGACCAGGCTCCGCGGGATGTCCCGAGCGGCGTCAAGCTCCGCCACGGCGGTCAGAGGGGGATGTTGCCGTGGTTGCCGCGCACGTCCGGCGCCTCGGCGATGGCGCGGGCGATCGCCTCCCTGGTGCGGGAGGGGTCGATGATCTCGTCGATGACGCCGAGGGCGCGGGCCCGCTCCAGGCCGCCGGACGCGCGCTCGTGCTCGGCCGCGAGCTCCGCCTCGACCTGGTGCAGCTTCTCCAGCGGGACCTCGGCCAGGGTGCGGCGGTGCAGGATGCGGATGGCGGCGACCGCGCCCATGACCCCGATCTCGGCGCCCGGCCAGGCGAAGACCTTGGTCGCGCCGAGGGCGCGGGAGTTCATGGCGATGTAGGCGCCGCCGTAGACCTTGCGCGTCACCAGGGTCACCCGCGGCACCCTGGCTTCGGCGAAAGCATGCAGCAGCTTGGCGCCGCGCCGCACCACGCCGTCCCACTCCTGCCCGACCCCGGGCAGGTAGCCGGGCACGTCCACGACCACGACCAGCGGGACGCCGAACGCGTCGCACATGCGGACGAACCTGGCCGCCTTCTCGGCGGAGACGGCGTCCAGGCAGCCGCCGAGCCGCAGCGGGTTGTTGGCGATCACGCCGACGGTGCGGCCGGCGAGACGGCCGAGCATCGTGACGACGTTGGGCGCCCAGCGGGGGTGCAGTTCCAGGCCGGGCTCGTCGAGGAGAGCGCCGAGCAGGGGCTTGACGTCGTAGGCGCGGCGCCGGGACTCCGGGAGGTGGTCGGCGAGGGTGCCGCCGCCGTCCCGCCCGCCGGTCTCAAGCAGCATGGTCTCCTCGGCGACCGTGTCCAGCTGAACCTTGTCGAGCCCAACGCTGCCCTGGTCGCCGAACAGCACCGCAAGCTGGCGGGCGCGGGTGATCGCCTCGGGGTCGGAGGCGGCGACGATGTGCACCACCCCCGAGCGGCGGGAGTGCGGCTCCGGGCCACCAAGCCGGGCCATGTCCACGTCCTCGCCGGTGACGCTGCGCACCACGTCCGGGCCGGTGACGAAGATCCGCCCCTGCTCGGACAGGATGACCACGTCGGTCAGCGCCGGGCCGTAGGCGGCGCCGCCGGCCGCGGCGCCGAGCACCACCGAGATCTGCGGAACCACTCCCGAAGCGCGGGTCATCGCGGCGAACACCGTCCCGACCGCGTGCAGGCTTTCCACGCCTTCCCGCAGCCGGGCGCCGCCGGAATGCCACAGCCCGATTACTGGCACGCCCTGGGCCAGCGCCTCTTCGTAGGCGGCCACGATCGCGGAGCATCCCACGGTGCCCATCGCCCCGCCCTGCACCCGCGGATCGCTGGCGAACGCGACCGCCAGTGACCCCCCGATCAGGCCGGAACCTGACAGCACCCCGCTGCCGTCCCGCGGTGTCAGCAGCGTCAGGGTTCCCTCATCGAAAAGCGCCTCCAGCCGGGCCTCCGGGTCGCGGGTGATGGTCACCGAGGCATCGGCGAGCTGGGCGTCTCGCGCGGCTGCGGCGGTGAGAGCCGTGACCTGGGCCGGTGGATTCAGGGAGGCCTTGGCGCGGGTGTCAAGTACGGTCACGAGAGGTCTCCTTGCTGTGGCGGGACCAGGGCTGGCGGCGCCAGGGCTGGCGGGGCCGGGGCTGGTGGGGCCGGGGCTGGTGGGGCATGGGCGGGTGGGGCATGGGCGGCAGTGCCTGTGTTAGCTGGTGGTGAAGGCGAGCGTGACGTTGTGCCCGCCAAACCCGAACGAATTGTTCAGCGCCGTCATGGGAGCGCTGCTGTGCGGCGTGAGCTCCCTCGGCTCGGTGGCGATATCAACGGCGGCCTCGTCGTCGGGGTCGTCGAGGTTGATGGTGGGCGGGGCGACCCGCTCACGCAGTGCGAGGATGGTGGCGACGGCCTCGACCGCGCCGGCGCCGCCGAGCAGGTGCCCGGTCATGGACTTGGTGGCGGACACCACGACCCCGGATGCGGCGGGTCCGAGCGCGGTCGCGATCGCCTGTCCCTCCACCACGTCCCCGGCCGGGGTGGCCGTGGCGTGGGCGTTGACATGCACGATCTGGTCCGGGGCGACGGCCGCATCGGCGAGCACCGCCTCGATGGCGGCCACGATGCCTGTCCCGGTGGGCTCGGGCTGGGCGATGTGATGCGCATCCGAGGAGTAGCCGGCCCCCGCCGCGACGGCGTGAAGCCTGGCCCCGCGCCGTTCCGCGTGTTCGGCGGATTCCAGCACCACCACGCCGGCGCCCTCGCCGAGCAGGAACCCGTCCCGGCCCTTGTCGAACGGCCGCGACGCGCGCTCCGGTTCGTCGTTGCGCGTGGAAAGGGCACGCATCGCCGCGAACGCCGCGATGTTCAGCGGGATGATCGCCGCTTCGGTGCCGCCTGCGAGCACGACATCGGCGCGCCCGGACCTGATCATCTCGATCGCATAACCGATCGCCTCGGCGCCCGAAGCGCACGCGCTCACCGTGGTGTGCACCCCCGCGCGGGCCCCGAATTCGATGCTGATCCACCCCGCGGAGCCGTTCGGCATGAGCATGGGGACGGTGAAGGGGGACAGGCGCTGCCAGCCCTTCTCCTTGAGCGTGTCGTAGGCGGCGAGGGTGGAGGCGATCCCGCCGATGCCGCTGGACACCACGACCCCGAGCCGGTTCGGCGGGACCTCGGGCTTGCCGGCGTCCGCCCACGCCTCGCGGGCGGCGACAATCGCGAATTGCTCGCACCGGTCGAGGCGGCGCGCCTGCACGCGGTCGAGCACCGTCGCCGGGTCGACCGCGGCCGGCGCGGCGATCTGCACCGGGAGCTCCGGTGCCCAGTCCTTTGGAAGTGACCGGGCGCCGCTGCGCCCGGCCAGCAGTGATTCCCATGTCGAGGGGACGTCACCGCCCACTGGCGTGGTCGCGCCGAGGCCGGTGACGACGACGCGTGGTTGGTCAGCCCGCACTGTGAATCGCTCCTTCGCTCCCGTGCCACGGCGGTGGGCGGCCTGCTGGCCCGCAGGTGCGGGCCGTCAGGCCGAAACTCCCGCGCTGCGCACGTAGTCGATGACGTCCTGCACGGTCTTGAGGTTCTTGAGCTGGTCGTCGGGAATCTCCACACCGAACTTGTCCTGCGCCGCCACGGCAATTTCCACCATGGACAGGGAATCGATGTCGAGGTCGTCCACGAAGGTCTTTTCCGGGGAAACCTGGTCGGCGGGAACGCCGGCGACCTCGTCGATGATTTCCCCAAGACCCGTCAGGATTTCCGCTTCGGTCATGGCCATGTGCCTGTCTTCTCCTTCGTGCGGTTGTTGTTGTCAGTCCCGGTTAAGCCCGAGGCCAAGGAGCCGGCTAGGGTACCATGATCACCTGCGCGGCATAACTAATTCCCGCCCCAAAACCAAGCAGCAAAACGGAATCGCCGGAGCTGATCTCGCCACGCTCGATCATGCGCGACAGAGCCAGCGGAATTGACGCGGATGATGTGTTCCCCGCGTTCACGATGTCATCGGCGACGCGCGCCTGCGGCGCGCCGATTCTGCGTGCAATTGCCTCGACGATGCGCAGGTTCGCCTGGTGGGGGACGAACGCGGCCAGGTCCGTGGGATCCACCCCGGCCCGCTCGCAGGCTTTCTTCGCGACCGGGTGCAGCGCCGTGGTGGCCCACCGGAACACCGTTTGCCCTTCCTGGAAGATGAACGAGTTCCGGTCCTTGATGTAAATCTTGTCAGCCATGCCGCCGTCGCTACCCCAGACAACGGGGCCGATCCCGGGATCGTCCCCCTCGTCGGCGACCGGGCCGACGACCGCCGCCCCGGCTCCGTCGGCGAAGATGATGCAGGTCGAGCGGTCGGTCCAGTCCACCCACTGGGAGAGCTTCTCGGCACCGATCACCAGGGCGTTCTGGGAGGTACCGGTCCGCACCGCGTCGCTGGCGGTCGCGAGCGCGTAGCAGAACCCGGCGCACGCCGCGTTCATGTCGAACGCGCCAGGTGCCACGATGCCGAGCCTGGTGGCGACCCTCGCTGCTGTGTTGGGGATCTGGACCTCGCCGGTGCAGGTGGCGACGATCACCAGGTCGATGTCGGCGGCGGACAGCCCGCTGGCTGCCAGCGCCTTGCCGCCGGCCGCCACTGCCATGTCGGCGACCGTTTCATCCGGGCCGGCGATCCGGCGGCTGACGATCCCGACCCGGCTGCGGATCCACTCGTCGGTGGTGTCGACCTTGGCCGTGAGGTCCTCATTGGTCACCACGTTGGCTGGCTGGTACCCGCCAAACGCGAGGATGCGGGCGCCTGGGGACCCGTCGGTCAGTCGCATCAGTGGTTCACCCTTCTGTTCACGCCGCTTCCTCCGGCTGCAGCCGGACCAGGGGCTGGCCGGCGTCGACGGGGTCGCCGTCCTCGACCAGCCATTCGATGATCGTGCCAGGGAAGGCCGGCGTGATCGGGTGCTGGCCGGTGCGCACCTCGACGTGGCCGAGGGCGTCGCCTGCGTGGACGCCGATCCCGGGCGCCACCGGGTGTGCCCCGTTGCCGCTGCGGAAGGTCCCGGCGAGCGGGGAAACGAGCAGCCGCCACTCCGGGACATGGCAATCCTCGTGCTCGTCCGGCGTGCCGAGCTCGGCCAGCAGCGACCGGGCAGCTGTTAGGTCGTCCGGGGTCTTGAGTGCGGCCAGCGCCACCCCGGGCAGGGCGCGGCGGGCCAGCCCGGTCAAGGTGCCACCGGGGGGCAGCTCGATGAAAGCCTTCACGCCGAGCGTGCTGAACGTTTCCATGCACGCCTTCCACCGGACTGGGGCGCTGACCTGGGTGACGATCCGCTCCAGCCAGTCGGGGCCAGACTTGACGCGCGCGCCGTCACGGTTGGAAATCAGCACGATCTCAGGGTCGCTCGGGCTCACGTCCGCGGCAGCTTCCCGCAGCGCGGCCACAGCGGGTGCCATGTGCCGGGTGTGGAACGCTCCCGCCACCTTCAGCGGGCGCAGCCGGGCGCCGGCCGGGGGATTGGCAGCCAGCGCTGCTAGCTGCTCGTGTGTTCCAGCGGCCACGATCTGGCCCGCTCCGTTGATGTTCGCGGGAGTGAGACCGCACGCCTCGATGGCTGCGAGCACCTCGGCTTCGTCGCCGCCGAGGACTGCGGTCATGCCGGTGGGTTCGGCGGCCGCAGCCTCCGCCATCGCCCTGCCACGTACCCCTACCAGCCGCATCGCGTCTTCGGCACTGATCACGCCGGCGATTGCCCCGGCGGCGAGTTCGCCGACGCTGTGACCGGCGGCGCTTCCTGCCACCTTGCGTGCCTGGGCGAGGTTACCGCAGAGCACCTCGGCGGCGGCGACCGCCGCGCCGACCAGCAGCGGCTGCGCGACGGCGGTGTCAGTGATCTCGGCCGCGCTGGCTGTGGTGCCCGCCCGGACCAGGTCGCATCCGGCAAGGTCCGACCAGGCGGCGAGGCGGTCGGCAAAACCGGGCAGTTCGAGCCATGGTGCGAGGAAGCCAGGAGTCTGCGCCCCCTGGCCCGGGGACGTAATGACGAGCATGTTCTCCACACTGCACTGTAGAAGTCCGCCACATGAATGACGAAGCTTACGAAGTTGAGGGGCGAAGTTTTGTAGATATTCGACAGTCTACGTTCGCTTGTGAACGAGACGGCCCAGGATGATCGCGACCCACAGGGTGAAACCGTCCCGGCCACGGGCTGGCAGCAGCCCGGTCAGCTCACTTGCCCTGCGCAGCCGGTAACGCACCGTGTTGGGGTGCACGAACAGCAGGCGGGCGGTCGCCTCCAGCGAGAATCCCTGCTCAAGGTAGGCCGTGACGGTGTCGATGAGCGCCGAGCCGCCGCTGAGCAAGGGCTCGTAGATGCCGTGGATGAGCTCGTCCCTGGCGGACTCGTCACCGTCGAGCGCGCGCTCGGGCAGCAACTCAGCCGCGAGGACGGGACGGGGGGCATCGGGCCACGCGGGAGCCGCGCGCAGCCCCGCGAGGGCGGCGGCAGCGGACGGCGCCGCGGAACTCAGGTCGGGGACGGCCGGGCCGATCACCACCGGGCCTGGCCCGAACCTGCCGACCAGCTGGCTGGCGGCCGAGATCGGGTCCGGGCCACCGCCCAGCACCACCACCAGCCGGTTTCCCTGGACGCTCGCGAGCAGATCGAGTCTCGCCCGGCGGGCGATCATCCGCACGTCGTCGATGATCCCCTCCTGCTCTCCGCCGTCGGTGGTGCCCGCGATCACCGCGACCGGGGAGGAGGACCAGTTCAGGGCCGACGCCCATGACCGCATTCCTTCCCCGGTCTCGCCGCGTACCAGGGAGTCCACCACCAGCGCCTCCAGCCGGGCATCCCACGCCCCCCGGGCCTCCGCGGTGCGGGCGTAGACCTGGGCGGCGGCGAAGGCGATCTCGCGGGTGTAGAGGAGCACGGCCTCACGCAGCTCAATCTCGCCGCCGGGGGCCGCGAGCCGGTCCACCTGGGCCTCGACCACGTCGATGGTGATGCGCACCATCTCGACCGCCTGCTGCAGGCTGACCGCCCGTGCCAGTTCGCGGGGGGCCGTGCCGAACACTTCACCGGCGACCGCCGGGCGCCCGCGCTCGGGGTGCTTGACCCACTCCACGAAGGCGGCGATTCCGGCCTGGGCGACCAGGCCGATCCAGGACCGGTTCTCCGCCGACATGGCACGAAACCACGACAGCCGCTGCTCCATCGACGCCATCGCCGCCGTGCCCAGTGCGCCCATGGCCTTCTCCAGCCGCTGGACGGTTTCCTCCCTCACCCGGCCTGGCGGGCCCAGCGGGCTGGGAGCGCCGCTCGCCGCGGGCCCTGTCGCGCCCGGCCCTGTCGCGCCCGGCCCAGGTGCTGTCACCCCTCCAGGGTGTCACGCGGGACGCCGATGGCCGAGCTGACGCGATCAAGGTGTGCCCGGAACAGCTAGTCCGGCGTGGGTAAACGCAGCAGCACGCGGTCGGTGCCGAAGTCGGCGCTCAGTTCCAGCCGGCCGCCCACGGCCTCAAGGTAGGCTCCCACGGTCCGCACCTCGGAAGTGCCGGGGTCGCCGCGCTCGATCGCGGAGATGCGTTCCTGGCGAACCCCAAGTCGCTCTGCGACCTGCGCCTGCGTCAGTCCTGCGCGGCGGCGCAGCTCAGCCAGGCCGCGGGGCCGTCTCGCGACAACCAGGGCAGCCGCCTCCGCCGCCAGCCACGCCTCCCGTTGCGGAAAGAACTCACCCAGGAAGGAGTGCTTGTCATAGCGGCTCACTGTGATGACGGGGGAGCGTTCGCCGGGCGGTGGTGGGTCCTCCAGTGACGGTGGTGAGTGCTCAAGGAACGGTGGTGAGTCTTCCCCGGACGGTGGTGTGTCCTCCCGGGACGGTGTGTCCTCCCGGGACGCTGAGTCCTCCCGGGACGCTGAGTCCTCCCGGGACGCTGAGTGCTCCCGGGCGGCCTTCGCGCGGTCCAGCGCGGCCGCCAGCAGAGGATCCGGCCCGCTGTCGTGTTCGTGCCCGCTGCTGAGCTCAGTGTGGGCGCTCTCCGCCGCCAGCAGCACCAGGGTGCGGGCGGCCCAGGTGGGCGGCTCGGCAGCGTCACGGTCCAGCATGAACACGATCCTGATGGACAGGCACTCAGGGGCGCCCGGGCGCAATACCAGCAGTTCGGCCGCGCGCGCCGTGCCCCTGCCCGCGTCCCGGTCGGTGCCTTCGGCCGCGCCCGTGCGTGTGTCCAGGCCCGGGCGGCCAGGCACGGTGCTGAGGAGGTCGCTGACGCCGGAGCGGGCGGCTGCCAAAGCCTCCTCCGCGTCCGGGAACGGCACCTCTGGCTCGGGGACCTCGCCGAATTCGGCAAAGGCAGCGTTGACGGCACGCTGGGCCTGCGCGACGGTGTAGGAGGCATTCCGTGCCTCCTTTCGTGCGCGGAAGGTCTCCACCCGCGCCTGCAGCCGGTGGGCGGCTGCCCCGAGTTCCTTCTCCGTGCGGGCAAGCTCGGCCCGCCGGGCTCGCATCTCAGCCAGCCTGTCTGGGGCCCGCCCTGGCTCGATGTCGGCGAGCTCCAGCTCGAGGCGCTTGCGGGCGGTCGCGGCGTCGGACACCGCGCGGCGCACCGAATTCAGGGTGCTGAGCTGGTCCTGGTACGCCTCGTCTAGGATCTCCCTCGGGTCAAGCTGGGGGACCTGACCCTCTGCGGGCACCACCAGGGGTGCCCCGAGTTGTGGGCCATGGTCAAGCAGCGCGACAATCGCCGCTCCCGTTAACCATCCCGCGGCCGGGTCGCTGGAAAGCAGGCCACCGAGCCACACCCGGACATCCGCAGCCATGCGCAGTTGCCAGTCCATACCGCTTCCTTCGTGCCGTGACAGTACCTACAGGTACTGTCGCACGAACGCCGCGCCATGGCGAGCCGGCGCAGGGGTCTTATTGCCGCGATCACGGGTCTTATTGCCGCGATAACGGAATCGCGTCAGTCATAGTGACTGAGAGGATTCCATGATCACGGAGAAGACAGTGGCGCGAGTGCTTCGCTGACTGGGACGTTGAGGCGGTACTTTTCGATTGCCCGGGACAGTGCCTCGTGTTTGACCTCACCACGGCGGGCGAGCTGGCTGAGTACGGCCAGGGTGACCGATTCGGCGTCCACGTGGAAGAACCGGCGGGCTGCCGCGCGAGTGTCGGAGAACCCGTACCCGTCGGTGCCGAGCGAGCAGAACGGCGCTGGGACCCAGCGGGCGATCTGGTCCGGCACCGCGCGGATCCAGTCGCTGACCGCGACCACCGGGCCGGGCGAGCCGTCCAGTGCCTGGGTGACGTACGGCACGCGGGCCTCGGCGTCCGGGTTGAGGAGGTTCCATTCCTCGCACGCCAGCGCGTCCCGCCTGAGCTCGGTCCAGGACGTCGCCGACCACACGTCGGCGTGGACCTCCCAGTCCCCGGCGAGCAGCCGCTGCGCCTCCAGTGCCCAGCGCAGCGCCACCCCGGAGGCGATGATCTGCGCACGTGGGGGAGCGCCGTTAGCGGGCTTGTCTTGCTGGCCATGGTCGGCATGCGGGGGGGCGGGGGCGTACCGGTACAGTCCCCGCAGGATCGCTTGCTCCAGGGCTTCCTTGCCACCGGGGAAGTCGCCCGGCTCGGCGGGCTGGGTATACGGCTCGTTGTAGACCGTCAGGTAGTAGAAGATGTCTTCGCCGTGAGGGTGGTCAGGCGCTGCCCCATACATCCGCCGCAGGCCGTCCTTCACGATGCAGCTGATCTCGTAGGCCCAGGCCGGGTCATAGGCCACGCACGCGGGGCTGACTGAGGCGAGCAGCACCGAGTGCCCGTCGTTGTGCTGCAGGCCCTCCCCGGTCAAGGTGGTCCGGCCCGCGGTCGCGCCGAGCAGGAAGCCGCGCCCGAGCTGGTCGCCGAGCGCCCACATGAAATCGCCGGTGCGCTGCCAGCCGAACATCGAGTAGAACACATACACCGGGATCATCGGGGCGCCGTGCGTCGCGTAGGACGTCCCCGCCGCGATCACCGAGCCCATCGCGCCCGCTTCGCTGATGCCCTCGTGCAGGATCTGCCCCTGCTCGGACTCCTTGTAAGACAGCAGCAGGGCCCGGTCCACCGCCTCGTATTTCTGCCCGTGCGGGGAGTAGATCTTGGCGCTCGGGAACAGCGAGTCCATGCCAAAGGTGCGCGCCTCGTCCGGGACGATGGGCACGAACCGCTTCCCGATCTCCGGGTCCTTCATCAGGTCCTTGAGCAGCCGGACGAACGCCATGGTGGTGGCGACAGACTGCTTGCCCGATCCGCGCTTCAGCTCGTCATAGGGGCCGTCGCCGGGGAGCGTCAGCGACTTGGCCCGGACCAGCCGCTTGGGCAGATAGCCGCCGAGCGCGGCCCGCCGCTCCCGCATGTAGGCGATCTCGTCGGAGTCCTCGCCCGGGTGGTAGTACGGCGGCAGCGGCGCTTCCAGGGCGCTGTCCGGGATGTCCAGGTAGAGCCGGTCACGGAATTCCTTGAGGTCCGCGACCGTGAGCTTCTTCATCTGGTGTGTTGCGTTGCGCGCCTCAAAACCGGGGCCAAGGGTCCAGCCCTTGATGGTGTGGGCGAGGATGACGGTCGGCTGGCCGACGTGCTCCTGTGCCGACTTGAACGCGGCATAGACCTTGCGGTAGTCGTGCCCGCCCCGCGACAGGTTGCGCAGCTGGTGATCGGTCAGGTGCCCGACCATCGCCCGCAGCCGGGGGTCGTCACCGAAGAAGTTCTCGCGGATGTAGTCGCCGGGTTCCACGGCGTAGTTCTGGAACTGGCCGTCCGGGGTGGTGTTCATCTTGTTGACCAGCACCCCGTCGGTGTCCTGCGCCAGCAGGGGATCCCAGTCCCGGCCCCAGATCACCTTGATCACGTTCCAGCCAGCGCCGCGGAACACCGCCTCCAGCTCCTGGATGATCTTGCCGTTGCCGCGGACCGGGCCGTCCAGGCGCTGCAGGTTGCAGTTGATCACGAAGGTGAGGTTGTCGAGTTCCTCCCGTGCCGCCACACCGATCGCGCCGATCGCTTCCGGCTCGTCCATCTCGCCGTCGCCCAGGAACGCCCAGACTTGCGAGCGGCTGGTGTCAGCGATCTCGCGAGCGAGCAGGTACCGGTTGAAGCGCGCCTGGTAGATCGCGTTGAGCGCGCCCAGGCCCATGGAGACGGTGGGGAACTCCCAGAAGTCCGGCGCCAGCCGCGGGTGCGGGTACGATGGCAGGCCCCCGCCCGCGTGAGAAAGTTCCTGCCGGAACCCGTCAAGCTGCTGCTCGGTCAGCCGGCCCTCCAGGAAGGCGCGTGCGTAGATACCCGGCGCGGCGTGCCCCTGGATGAAGACCTGGTCGCCGGACTCACCGTGGTCCTTGCCGCGGAAGAAGTGGTTGAAGCCGACCTCGTACAGGCTGGCCGCCGAGGCGTAGGTCGCGATGTGGCCGCCCACACCGAGGCCCGCCCGGTTGGCCCGGGACACCATCACGGCTGCGTTCCACCTGATGTAGGCGCGGATGCGCCGTTCCACGTACTCATCGCCGGGGAACCACGGCTCGCGCTCGGGCGGAATGGAGTTGATGTAGTCGGTACTGCGCAGGCCGGGTACCCCGACCTGCTGCTCGCGTGCCCGCTCCAGCAGGCGCAGCATCACATAACGGGCGCGGGTCCGGCCCCGGCTGCGCACCACATCGTCGAACGAGTCAACCCACTCCCGGGTCTCGTCCGGATCGATGTCCGGCAACTGGCTGGGAAGCCCGTCGCTGATGATCGAGAAGCGCTGACGTCCGACAGCCACCGGCTCATCCCGCCTTCCGCAGTGGTGGGCGGCTGTTAACCGCCGTCTCCGTGGGGGCGCGCATTCGGCTGGCAGCCGGGCCGTGCCCACCAGGTTGTCCAGACCAATTCTGGTACCCCGCGCCCCGCATGTGCACCCCCCGCCTCCGGCCGGGCCGGAGGCGGGTGCGCGGTGAGTCCATCTGGGGCGCACCTCGACACAACTTCAGCCTATGTGAGGCCTGAACCGGGCAGGATTGACGTTGTCCCCGCGGGCACCGGGGGCACGACGGCGGCGGCTTCTGGGTTTCCCGTACTGACCTCACGGTGCGGGAGCGGGGTCACCGGGAACAATCGTTTGGTATGAAGAGCGAATTGATTGAGGTTGTAACCGGCCGCCGCGAGAGAATCTGCGACATCACCGCTGAATGTTCCCGTTTCGTGGCAGGGGCCGCCGAGGGTGCGGACGGGCTGCTGCATGTTTTTGTCCCCCATGCGACCGCCGGCCTGGTGCTGATGGAACTCGGCGCGGGCAGCGATGCGGACCTGCTGGCGGTTCTGGGGGAGGTGCTGCCCGCCGACGATCGCTGGCGTCACGTGCACGGATCAGGGGGCCACGGCCGATCGCACGTCATGCCCGCGTTTGTGACACCGTTCCTGACGATCCCCGTTCTGGCCGGGCGCCTCGCGCTCGGCACATGGCAGTCGGTCGCCCTGGTTGACCTGAACGTGGATAATCCGGACAGACAGGTACGAGTCTCGTTCCTCGGGTAGGTGGCAGCGTGAAATGGGAAGGCTTCGCTGAGGCTGGATTTCACATCTGGACCGCTTGACACTTGCGCGGGGGCCCGACCCAGTGTGAACTGTGCGGGCAGGTATTGCCGACGCGGTGCGGGCCCGCGGCAGGTGCGCACTCCCGCCAAGCGCCGGGGGGAGGGGCCAGCCGTGGTGGTTGTGCCCTGAGAAAGGGCTTGAGGAGGAGTTAAGTGAGCGCGACCGCGCGCCAGGCGCAGGATCAGCCGGGCCTGGCCGAGCGACTCGGCATCAAGCCGGGTCAGGTGGTGCAGGAAATCGGCTATGCCGAGGACTGCGATCAGCAGCTGCGGGATGCTATTGCCCAGCAAACCGACGTAGAGCTTGTCGATGAGGATTACGACGATGTGGTCGACTTGGTCCTGCTCTGGTGGCGGGACGGGGATGGTGATCTCGTCGATGCCCTGGTGGACGCGCTCACGCCGCTCACCGACGGTGGTTACATCTGGCTGCTGACGCCTAAGCCGGGCCGGGAGAACTATGTCGAGCCCAGCGAGATCGGCGAGGCCTCACCCACCGCCGGACTGTCCCAGACATCGAGTATGAGCGCGGGCCGTGACTGGCTCGGTACCCGGCTGGTCGCGCCCAGGGCTCGTCGCTGAGACCGGCCCGGGGCTCGTCGCTGGAGAGGCTGGTTCCCCCGGCCCGGGGTGGTCTATGTGCGGTCCCGGGCGGGGGGAACGGCATGCGGCCATTCGCCCCGGGTGTTTAGCGTGTGCGCGTTTCTCTACGTGTGCGCGTTTCTCTAAGCGTGTGCGCGTTTCCGGGGCGGGCGCCGGCAACGGCCTGCGCTATGGTCCTGCGGGCTACTGACCGGGACAGTATGCCCTGGAACGGCACGAGATCGTCACGCAGACGCCGCCGGTGATGGCACACTGGGCGGGTCGGCGCGCCCCGAGGCGCTGACGCCCTGCCTGGCGCGGGGCGAGAGTTTCTGCGGAAGGGACAAGTGAATGGCAGTCGAAGTCGGCCAGGAAGCCCCCGATTTCGAGCTGAAAGACCAGCACGGCCAGCCAGTGCGGCTGTCCAGTTTCCGTGGCGCCAAGAATGTGGTGCTCGTGTTCTACCCCCTGGCGTTCAGCGGTGTGTGCTCCGGCGAGTTGTGCGCGATGCGCGACGAGTTCCCGGAAGTCAGCCGGGACGACGTCGAACTGCTGACCGTGTCGGTGGACTCAGGGTTCACCCACCGGGCGTGGTCGGACAAAGAGGGGTTCGGTTTCGGACTGCTCTCCGACTTTTGGCCCCATGGTGCCGTCGCAACGCTCTACGGTGTATTCGATGAGGCCAGGGGCGTGTCCACGCGTGGCACGTTCATCATCGACAAGTCCGGCACGGTGCGGTGGACGGTCGTCAACACGATTCCGCAAGCGCGTGACATTGCCGAGTACCAGAAGGCCCTTGCCGGGCTGAACTGAGAGCCGGGGGGTCGCACAGGAATGGGAACCAGATGCCCTGCTATCGCTGTGGTGCCCGGCAGGTAGATCCTGTCCGCGGGCATAGCCCGTGGCAGCGGGGTGTCCGGGAAAACCAGCAGGTCCTTGTGTGCCCCGGCTGCCAGGCTGCCTCCGGGTGGAAGGCCGAACTGGATGGCTGCCGCCGGTGTGGCAGCGTCCGGCTGGTCCGCCGGCTTGGCGAGGTGGAGTGCCGCCAGTGCGGCTACGTCGTGCCACCCGAGGAATCGGTGGGAGAGCACGCAGCGTTGCCCCGTGGCTTGGCTATGCCCTCTCCAGCTGGTGTGGCCAAGCCCGCGCAAAAGGGTGCGAGCGTGGCGGTGGCGACAGGCGTGGACGAGACTTTGCCTGGCGGCGGGTCGGCACCAGGACTAGCCGAAGAGGTGGCCTTGGCACTTGAGCGAGTTTTGGGCCGTGCGGACGCGAAGCGCGCGGCGCAGGCCCCGCTGGCGTGATGGTTGCCCGGCGCATGATCGGGTCCTGGCGCGGTACCCTGCGCATGACTGCCGGGTAACCTGCGCGTGATCGCACGGCCTGCGGTGGTGGTCTGGGACCATTCGTAGTCACAAGGGGTGCTGTATACGGAATGGCTCAGCACGGGCGCATAGCTCAGGGGTAGAGCACTCGCCTTACAAGCGAGGGGTCACTGGTTCGAACCCAGTTGCGCCCACCCAGGTCAGAGCGTTGTCTGATCACTCTCCTGACTCCGGAAGCGGCTCATGGGAGCGCAAATGGGAGCGCTATTTGCTGACGCGCTCCCGGAACGGGGCTAGCCACTCGTCCAGAGCCGGGACCGCCGAGCGCGGTTCGACGCCCCGCGCCTCGTCGATTCGGGCCCTCGCCGCGACCGCGGCCTTCCACCGCTGGGTCTGCTTGGCGAGCATGTCTGTGATCATCTCGTCGTCGATGTGCGTGTAGTGGTCGGCGATGTCGCCCGAGGGGCCGTGACCGAGGCGGTCCCTCCTGAGGACTCGGGGCACGCGATCGCGCCGCATCGCGGTCTGGTGACCGTGCCGCAGTCCGTGTGGCGTAAGTCCGGCCACGAGCGGCGCCCACGAGCACTCCGCCAGTTGCTCTGCCTTCGACCGGTGCATGCCTTTCATCGGCAGAGGGATGCCAGGCCAGGGCTCGGCAGAGCAGTGCACCCGCCAGGGCTCAGTCTGGTAGCCGCGGCGGCGCTTTTGCGCCGGGTAGATGCCGTCGCATGCCGGGCGGAATACCCGGGCGGAGTAGTTGGACCGCCGAGCGTGCCCACTCTCCGGACCTAGGAAGAGGAATGCCTCGCTGGACCCGCACGCACTTACGCCGTCCTCGCGGCGCGGGCAGCGACAGCGACGGGCAGGCGGGTTCAACTGGCGGACGAGCGCAAAGAGCCACTCGGGGATGTCGACGTCACGTCGTGATCCGTCTTTGGGCGGGGCAAGGTAGAACTTGCCGTTCAGCTCCACCAGCTGCCATTCGACGCGGATGTAGTGGTGGCTGCGACGCCGGTCGGGGGCGCGCACGTAGGACGCCTGCAGGCCGGTGACCTCTCCCCAGCGCAGGCCGGTGAACGCCATCAGCAAGACCCGGATAAGCTCTGCGTGGCCGCCCAGCAGTGCGCAGCGCTCCGCCAGCAGGAGGGCGGTATCTTCCGTGGCCCAGATCTTCTCCGTGCTGACTCGGGCGCGGTCCTGGTTGGCCCTGCGGCCCCGGCCTCGCTGCCGGGCTGCGGGGTTGATCGTGAGATGCCCGGCAATTACGGCGTCACTCAGGATGGTGTGCAGGCGGCGCCGGGCACCCTGGATGTACTCGACGGCGTAACCGCGTTTGTCGATCAGTTCCCGTTCCCAGCGGTCTATCTCCTGGCGCGTGATCGATTTGAGCGGGCGCGCGCCGAATATAGGAAGGATGAAGCGCCTGATAGGAGCGGAGTAGTTGGCTCTGGTGGTGAGTTCGATGTCCCAAGTGGGCCAGATCTGGGCGAACCATTCCGCCAGTGTGATCTCGGCCTTCTTGGCGTCGGGTGTCATGCCAGTCTCGACGTCCGATGACATGCCGGTCTCGATCTTTGCCTGCGCGTCGCGGGCCGCCTTGAGTGCCTTGTTCCTAGTCAGGGTTGAGGCCAAAGTCCTCCTCTGTGACGCAGTTCACATGATGTCATTTGGGTAACAGGCCGAGGAGGTCGAGGGCGCGCAGGCCGCCGGTGCGGTCCCAGCCGAGGTCGCGGCGGGCGGAGGCGTTGTTGTCGTG
>WNGR01003011.1_pt1 | contig 34794 bp, 32 predicted proteins | sample 5407581 | NCBI WGS metagenome assembly WNGR01 (sample SAMN13153383, study PRJNA577476) | soil metagenome | isolation source: 80 cm soil or saprolite under Garry oak tree replicate 2 | place: USA:California | collected 2016-06-15 | reverse complement strand
CCCTTGCAATCCTTCAGGTCCGCCGGCGGTACTTCGAGGCGGGCCGCCGCGCTCGGCACGCCGCGGCCGTCCGCTCCGTGGCACGACCTGCACCACGCCTGGAACAAGGCGGCGCCCGAGTCGGGGGGCGGGGGCGGGGGCATGTGGATGGCGAATGCTAACGCGACGGCTGGGAAGAGCGGCATGCGTTCACCCCAACCGGGCCGCGGCGTGCAGCTCGGCCGCGGAGCGATCGGCCTCCCGCACGATCTCTTCGATCGGCGCCGTGAGAAGCTCGTGGCCGAGCACGACCGGCCGGCCGTCCACGAACACGTCCCGCACGTCACTCGCGCACGCCGCGTACACCACCAGCGACACCGGATCGCCCATGGCGGGGTGGAGGTGCGGCTCGTGCAGGTCGAGTACGACCAGGTCGGCGCGCTTGCCGGGCGCGATCGAGCCGAGCTCGGCTTCGAGTCCCAGCGCGCGAGCGCCGCCGAGCGTGGCGAGCTCGAGCACCCGGCCGGCGGGGAGCGCGTCGGCGCCGAGCCGCGGCTTCTGGATCAAGGCGGCGAGGCGCATCTCCGCGAACACGTCCAGCCGGTTGTTGCAGGGAGCGCCGTCGGCGCCGATCGCCACGCGGCAGCCGGCGGCCAGGAGCTCCGGCACCTTCGCCACGCCGCTCGCAAGCTTCAGGTTGGACGACGGGCAGTGCACCACCGTGGTCCCCTGGCGCGCGAGGCGTGCCGTCTCGTGGGCATCCACCCATACGCAGTGGGCGAGCGCCGCCCGGGGGCCCGCGATACCGACGGAGTCCAGGTAGGCGATTTCCTCGAGTCCCGTGGTACGCAGCACGGTTTCGCGCTCCACGATCGTCTCGGCAGCGTGGGTGTGCAGCTGGGCATCGAACCGCTCGGCCAGCTCGCTCGCGGCCCGGAGCAGCGGTCCCGAGCAGCTCGGGACGAAGCGCGGGGCGAAGCACACCCGCAGCCGGCCGCCGGCGCCCCCCTCGTTGTGCCAACGCTTGGCCAACGCCTCGGCCTCGGCGAGCGCGTTATCAGTCGACTCCGCCAGCTCGAGTGGCGCTCCCTCGGGATGCGCGTCCATGAGACATTTCCCCACGGCCGCCCGGATACCGATCCGCTCGAGCGCCTGGAACGCCGCGCCGGTGTGCCGCACCGTCTCCATGTCGAGGATGGCCGTGGTGCCGCCGAGCAGCAGCTCCGCGGCACCGAGCAGGGCGGACCAATAGACGGTCTCTTCGGTGTGGGCGGCCTCGAGCGGCCAGATGCGGCGCACCAGCCAGTCCTCGAGCCGCAGATCGTCGGCGAGTCCCCGGAACAGCGTCTGGCACAGGTGCACGTGGGCCTGGATCAGGCCGGGGATGACGAGACAGCCGCTGCAATCGCGCACCGATACGGGCGTGGCCTCTCGGTCCGCCCGCCCGTCCGTCCGCCCGACCGCTTGAATCCTCCCCCCGCGGACCGTCACGTCCGCCCGCTCCACCCGCCATTCGCCGTCGTGCAGCAGCACGTCGCCGCCGGCGAGAAGCAGGTCGGGCGCGTTCGGCAGGGGCGGCACGGCCTCAGGTCGCGATGCGCGGCTGGGCGCTGGTGGTATCGTCCGGCAGGTCGAAGTAGACTCGAAGCTCTTCCAGGAGATCGTCGTCCGCGTACACGCCCGTGAGGATGCGCTCCGGCCCCCCGGGATCGATCAACAGGTATCCGTAGGGATAGTCCAGGCCCGAGAGGAGGATGGCGCGGCGCGTGCGGTTGGGGAGCGCGACGTACACCGTTTCGGCGTTGGTGGCGAGCAGCTTGATGCCGCCCGCTTCCAGCGCGGGCGCGATCTGTTCCGTGTAATACTTCAGGTCGTCGAACGTGTCGGCGCGGTCGTCCGCGCCGAGCGTGTCGGCCGCGCGCAGCCAGAACAGCACCACGCTCGGCTCCGTCACCACTTTCGGGACGAGGAGCGTGCCGTCCGTCGAGTCGCGCGGCACGAGCTGCGCGAGATCCACCGAGTCGCCTTGGTGCGCCGTTCTGGCGAGCGGCCGATTCCGGCACGCCGCCACGCACAGAAGCGCTACCAGCGCGCCGATTCGCATGCCGGAAATATATTCCACGGATCGGAGCAGGGCATGCCCTTAAGAATCCGAGATTACATCGCTGCGTTTCCGGAGCGCTTTCCGTTTCTCGACCCCATGACCGAGCCGTGGAAACTGACGGCCGATCTTTCACACCTCATCGAGCGGTTCGCTACATCGCTTGATGCCTCAGCGTTTCGCGAGTCGGCGGGCGTCCTGGTCCACCACAAGGCCACAATCGAGCCGGGCGCGATTATCAAGCCGCCTGCCATAATCTCGGCCGGGTGCCTTGTGGCTGCGACGGCTTACCTTCGTGGAGGGGTGCTTCTCGATCGCGAGGTGACTATCGGGCCAGCCTGCGAGGTCAAATCGACCATCGTACTCGACTCCTCGAGCCTTGCACACCTCTGCTTTGTCGGCGACTCAGTCGTCGGGTCCGACGTGAACCTCGAGGCGGGTGTCGTGGTCGCGAATCACCTGAACGAGCGCCCGGACCAAAAGATTGCGATCCACATCGGAGGGGAGAGTATCCCGACCGGCGTTCTCAAGTTTGGTGCCCTGATCGGCGATCACAGCCGGGTCGGTGCGAATGCGGTCCTATCCCCCGGCACCGTTCTCCCTCCCCACACGGTCGTCGCCCGCCTGGGACTCATCGACCAACGAGGGACATAAGCGTCGGCCACGGAGCAGATCGCGCAGTCAGTGACGCACGTCGCACTCGCCCTCTTCATATACCTGCTGCACGCTTTCGGCTCATACACGCGACCCAACGCGATGGTCGGTTGCCACAAGACTCGTCGCATGGCGGTACACCCCGTCGCACCTGCGCCACAAGGAACGCGCCTTCGGAACGCAGGGTACGCCCTGACGCGGAACATCACCTCGTGCGTCGTGATTCCACGTCAAACGAAGGAGGCTGCGATGAAGCTGCATACAGCCATGCCGGCGTTGTCGCTGGCACTCGTGCTCGCCGCGTGCCGTGAGCCGCAGATGACATCCGCGCCGCTCGCCGGCACGCCCCTCGCTCAGGCCGCGGCGGGAAGCGGACTCGTGCTCCATAGCGTCACCGGTCTCGCTCTACCGCTCATCGGTCGCGTGGGCGACGTCGCCATCGACCAGGCGATCATCACGAACATCGGACTGGTCGAGAAGCGTGAGCTGATGGCAGGCTTTGAACGCGTCCAACTCCTGGTAGGCTGACACAGCCCAACGATAGGTGGCGTCAGACGGGCGATCGAACCGGATTGTTGCAGAGCGTACCGAAAAATTGCGAGCAAGGCGGTCGAGGCTGACGCATCCGGAGCCGTGGGCACCCTGCTATGCCAGCTCACTGGCCTGCTCGCGAGCGGCGCACCCACCGCGCAAGTGCAGGAGGTCGTCACCGCCATCAACGCCGCGCTCTAGCTCATGACCCTTACGGTCCCCCTCTCGCCGGTTGGAGAGGGGGACTAGGGCTGGTCCTTACGATGGAGGCCCGGTTTCGTTTGGTCCCCCTCCCGCGAGCGACATGACCAGCTTCATGGAGTAAAACAACGCCCGCCCGCCGAGACTCTCGATCTCCTGATGGTCTTCTTTAGCGATCAGACCCATCGCGTATCCCATGTCGAGGTAATAGGAGATCTCGGATAGCGCCGAGAGCGTGCGATCCACGCACGCCGCGAACATCCGGCGATTCCGGAACCCCGACCCGCGCGCGATGCGGCTCGAGGCACACAACGCAGCAGCCCACAGGTGCCCCGCAAGCGTCGCGTCCCGCTCCTCGAGCTTCTCTGCAAGGCGATGCACCGCCAGCGTGAGCTGATGGCAGGCTTTGAACGCGTCCAACTCCTGGTAAGCTGATGGCAGGCTTTGAACGCGTCCAACTCCTGGTAGGCTGACACAGCCCAACGATAGGTGGCGTCAGACGGGCGATCGAACCGGATTGTTGCAGAGCGTACCGAAAAATTGCGAGCAAGGCGGTCGAGGCAGGCACTGCCGAGTCGCGGCCTTGGCCGCGGACTCGCGGGATGGCAGGAGATTCTCTACGGACGTCCGCGCACGGTGATCCGGGCCTCCCCGGCTCGTATCGGCCAGCGGGGCGTGTACGAGTACCCCTGCACCGTTTCCTCGAAGCCGCGCTCGGAGCGGGACACGGTCGCGATCGGAAACTTCCACACCTCGGCCGCCGGCGTGAGATCGAGCTCCACCTCGGGCGAGACGGAGATCTCGGGACAGAAGAGAGCATCCGGCGGGAACGCCGCGGGATCCCAGCGGTAACGCACCGACAGCTCGCCGGCGTGGTCGAGCCTGATGCGCTTCTCGAGAAGCCCTGCAGGCATCGGGCCGGGGCGGAGCACGACCTCCACCGCGTGCGCCGACTGCTCCAGGCTCGCCTGGAATACGGCGCCTGCCCAACAGGCGACCGACTCGAACCCGCCACCCGAATAGTGATCGAGCGTGACGTCACCCGCGAGCACGCGATCCACGAACAGCGCGCGGTCACACGGGTCGATCGGCGGCAGGCGCTGCAGGCGGACCATTTGCTCCAGCTCGTGGATACTCGGCGTGCCGTCGGTGGTGGACGTCGCCTCCCCGCCGGCGCGACCGGGGGCCGGCTCGTGGTACGATTCGCGTCGCCGGGTCAGCACGTCCGCATAGTTGATGCCCCGCTCGAGTATTGTGTACTCCTCGATGGCGCCGCCGCGCTGCGGGCTGACGAGCGCGGAGAACGCGCCCGAGTGGATCCACAGCTCTACGGCGCCGTCGCCGTCGAGGTCGAGCTGCTCGACGACGATCTTCTCGCCGCGGCGCAGCTCGCCCTCGGCGAGCGCCAGGTTCCGCCAGATCGCCGCCCGCAGGTGCGGCAGGTACAACCCGCCGAACACCCCGTGCCAGTAGGCGTCGTTGCACTGGGCACGACCAATGGCGCGGCGCGCGGGCGACGGGTCGCCGCGCGCGCGGCACAGCGTCGACAGCGCCAGCGTCTTCTTGTGCATGCGGTTCGCCTCGGGGTACTTCACGAGGAAATTGCGCCAGTGCGCGCCGCGCACGAGCGCCCCCTCGGGCCCGGCCAGGCGCGCCTCGCCCAGGTCGTGCTCGAGCTGGGCCAGCCGGCGGGCGGCGGCCGGCGGCAGCGCCCAGGCCTCCATCTCGCGGTACGACGCGGTGGGGAGGTAGGCGAGCCCCCCGCTCGGGACCGTGTCGAGCGCCGCGCCGGGCGTCGTGAGGCGGACGTCCCCCGCAGTGACGAGCGCCCCGACGGCATCGAGGAATTGTGCCAGCCAGCCGCGCGTGTACACCCAATCCTTGGTGCCGGGCCAGCCACCGAACTTCTCCCCGTCGTCCACGAACACCGCGAGCGGACGACTCGCGCTCCGCAAGTCCCGGAGGTACGCGCTGATTTCGGCGGGCGGCCTGAACGGAATGAGATAGCGGAGCCGCTCATCGATGGGGAACAGCGCCACCTGCTTGCCGCCACTCTCGGTCCAAAAGGGAGCGTGCAGCTGCTCCCGCTCGAAGCCGCTCACGAGGAAGTGGCGGTCGTCGAGCACGACGTAGCGCACGCCGGCGTCGGCCAGGTGCGCCGCCAGATCGGGCTCCCACACCCGCTCGGTGAGCCACAGACCCGTCGCCGTGACGCCGAAGCGCCGCCGGATCGCCTCGCGCATCCACGCCACCTGCTCGACCCGATCGGCCGGGAGGAGCGACGCGAGCACCGGCTCGTAGAACCCCGCGAGTAAGAGCTCCACGTGACCATCGGCCGCCAGGCGACCGATCAGATCGAGGTAGGCCGTGTCATGAGCTTCGAGCCATTCGAGCAGAGGGCCCGAGATGTGCAGCGTGAACGGGAAGAACCGTCGCTCCGCCAGCCGCTCGACCAGGGGCCGGTAGACGTCCCGCAGATGATCGGCGAAGACGTGGTCGAAGTTCCCCACCGGCTGGTGCAGGTGCACGCCGAACACGAAGCCGACCGGGTTCACCGCTTCACCCGCTTCAGGTACAGTTCCCGTCCCGACCCCACCGCCGGATCGTTGCTCGGCGCCAGCGCGAGGCGCTCGAGCAGGCCCGCCTCGAGGCGCGCCGCCTCGGAGGCGGAGCCCGACAGGTCGATGGCGCGCGCCGCCGAGCGCAGCACGATCACCGACTCGATCCCGGCGATGTCGTCGAAGAACCAGCCGCAGGACGTGAACATTCGCAGGGCGTGACGCTCGAGCTCGGGGGGGAGCGGCCGGCCGGAGCGCTCGAACACGGCGTGCAGCTCGCCCGAGAGCCAATCGAGGGCGGCGCGCAGCGGCGCACGCCAGCGCTGATGCAGCCCGCGCTCCGGCGCCGCGCGGCAACCGCACTCGGCGCGCCAGCGCTCCACCCCGTGCGGGCAGCTCCAGGAGCTGGGCGCGACCAGCCGGACTTCCTCCTCGGGCTCCTGCCGGGCGAGGAAGCTGGCGAAGTTTTCGACGCGCACATCATCCCGCCGTTTCAAGACCTCGAGCACGCGAGCCAGGACGACGGCGCCGCCCTTGTGATGGTGACCGAAGGTCTCCCCGTCGGTCGCCACCGCCACCAGCTGTTTCGCTCCGGCGGTGAGACGCTCGACCCACGCGTCCGCGTCGCGCACCAGCGGCCCGAAGGCGACATCGTGCGAGATCGCGCCATCATAGATGAAGAGGGCAATCCGGCGCCCGCCGCTCGTGCGATACCAACCGGGGAGCCCGCCTGCCGGGACGTGCTCCACCTGGTGCGGCGCGAGGATCGTGAAGCGGATGCCCTCGCCGGCCAGCACGTCGAGCGTCTCATCGTCCACGGCCGTTTCCGGCAGCCACATGCCTTCGGGCTCGCGCCCGAAGCGGCGCCGGAAGTCGGCGATCCCCCAGCGTACCTCGGTCGCCTTGACGCGCCGGGGGGCGAGGGGCAGGATCAGATGATGGTACGGCATGGCAACGGCGCCGCCCGAGCGACCGGCGGCGACCACGGCGGCGTAGGTCCCGGGCGCGTGCCGCTCCATCCACTCGAGCAGCGTGGGCCCGAAATCGAAGCTCATGGACCCGAGCGACGCGGCCACGGGGGCGTAGCTCTCCCGCTCGATGCGCTCGTTCCAATCATGGAACGGCGCGGCGTTCGGCTCGACGGGGATGGTCCCGGTCCACGGGTCGTCGCGCGGTGGTTGGTAGAAATGCCCGTGGATGACGACGGATCGCTTCAACCGGCGAGCGCCTCCGCCACTTGGGCGAGCACATTGGGGAACAGATCGTCGCGTCGTGCGAGCTCGTCGGCCATGCGCCCGGCAGCTTCGAGGTCGCCGCCGACGAGCGCCCTGATCAACCGCTCGGCGTCGTCGCAATGCAGGGTGAAGCGGCGCTCGGCATAGTCGACCACGGCGCCGGTCGAGATGATGAATTGCCAATCTGAGGCTTGTGCCAGCAGCAGCTCCCGCGCCGCCTGGGCCAGCGCGGGCCGCGCGGCGGTCGAAGCGAGCGCGGCGGGCGCCGCGTCCCAGAACGCTTCTTCCAAGGGCGAGAGCCGCTTCCACGTCCACGCCGTCCGATCGTTCAACCACATGCTGTGATCGCCGTTCGCTCCCCAGGAGCCTTCTGCCAGCTGCAACCCGGTACGGGCGGGGTGGGCCTCGAGGTGCTGCGATGCCGTCACCGCATGCACGCTTCTCCCCCGCAGCGCTCGATAGGTCGCGGCCAGAAAGTCCGCCCCCTCGAACCACCAATGCCCGAACAGCTCGGTATCGAACGGCGCGACGATGACGCCCCCGCCCCCGCCGCCGCCTCGCTGCTCCTGCCCGACGCTTTCGAGCAGGTGGGCGAAGTGCGACGCGTGACCCGCCGCGCGCTCGAGCGCGACCCGCGGCTCGTACGGGCGTTTCGCGCCCAGGTCGACATTCGCGCCGCTCACTCGCCACAGCTTCAGCCCGCCGGGCCAGCGGATCTTGTGGAACTCGAGGTACGATTCGTCGCCGGGGTAGCCCTGGTGCCGGCTCCAGATCTGCATGGAGGAGCGGGGATCCCGCACCAGCGCGGCGACCGATCCCCGCGCGGCCCGGGATACGCGATATGCGCGATAGGGCGACCGTGACGCCTTCGTGCGCCGGCCGGGTTTCGAGGGGTCGTCGTGCCGCTCCGCGTCGAACCGCTCTGCGCCGAGGGGGATGTCGCCGTAGGCGCCGAGCGGGCTGCCGGCGCGGGCGAGATGGGCGTCGGTGAAGAAGTAGCGGAACCCGGCGTCCGCGAGATGCTCCTCGATGCCACGCCGGTTCCCGCTCCGCGGCCGATAGGCGCACTCCGGCAGCCAGCACCCCTGCGGCGCGACCCCGAACAGACGACGATGCTCCTCCCGGCCCACCGCCAGCTGCAGCCGGATGCTCTCGTCACGTGCGAGCAGCGGCAGGTAGCCGTGCGTGGCAGCGGAGCCGATGATTTCCAGGCGGCCCTGCTCCTGGAGGCGCCGAAAGGCGGACACCAGGTCCCTGTCGATCTTCTGGAACAGTGCCTCGAGCCGGGTGAGCCGCGACCTCCAGAACTCCACGAGCGGCAGCAGAGCCTGGTCGCCGGTGGTCGCCAGAGACGCCGGGGCCTCGTCGCAGGCGGCCAGGCGCTGCGCGAAGAACGCCGCCATCTCCTTCACGAAGGTGGGGCTTGCCAGCTGGTTCGCCAGCACCGGAGTGAATCCGATGGTCACGGGCGCGGGCGTGCCTTCGGTAGCCAGTTCCTCGAGCCGCTCCAGCAGCGGGAGATACGTGTCGAGCGCGGCCTCGCACAGCCAGTCGCTGCCGTGCGGCCAGCGGCCGTGGTTCAGGACGTACGGCAGGTGACTGTGGAGCCCGAGGACGAACTCCATCGCGTGCCCGGTCAGCTGGAAAGGGCAGCAGACCGCACGGCGAGCGCGCGGACGTACAGGGCCAAGTACTGCTCCCCGGAGCGGTGCCAGCCGAACTGCTGGGCCATCGCTCCCCGCACTAGCTTGCGCCACGCGTTCCGGTCGGCATACGCGTCCACCGCCCGGCGCACTGCCTGGGCGAGCGCCGCCGGCGAGTACTCATCGAACAGGAACCCGCTCACGCCGTCGATAATGCTGTCCTTGAGGCCGCCCACCCGGCGGGCGACGGGCACCGCGCCGTAGTGCTGCGCGCGCATCTGCGTGAGCCCGCATGGCTCGTACAGTGACGGCATGAGCAGCGCGTCGGCTCCGGCCAGCAACCGATGCTCCAGACGATCGGTGAACATGAACTCGACCGCGACGCGATCGGGTGCCGCGGCGGCGATATTTCCCAGCGCCTCGTGGTAGCGGTGCTCCCCGGCGCCCAGGAAAATGAACTGCGCGTCCGTCGTTCCCAGCAGATCGGCGCCGAGCACCAGGTCCAGTCCCTTCTGGGATACCATCCGCGCACTCATCCCGAAGAGCGGCGTGTGTCCCCGCTGGGCCAGGCCGTAGGCCCGCTGCAGCGCCGCCTTGCAGCGCCGCTTCCCGGACAGGTCCTCGCTCGAGTAATTCCCGGTGAGGTCCGGATCGGTCTCGGGGTTCCACAGATCCGGATCGATGCCGTTCAGGATCCCCACCAGCCGGTCGCCCAGCGCAGTGAATCGATCGTGCAGCCCGAATCCGCCTTCCGCCGTGCGCAGCTCCTCCGCGTGGGAGGGGCTGACGGTCACCACGACGTCCGAGTGGGCCATGCCGCCTTTGAGCGCGTTCATCCGGCCGTACCACTCGAACACGTCGGGGTGGTACAGCTCGACGGGAAGACCCAACGCCGCCAGCGTCTCCGGCGGGAAGTGTCCCTGGAACCCGGCGTTGTGCACCGACATCACGACCGCGAGCCGCCGGTGGAACGCCTCACCGGCGAACGCGGTGCGGAGGTATACCGGCGCCAACGCCGTGTGCCAGTCGTGGGCGTGCAGCAGCTGCGTCTCCGGCGCGATCTCGGGAAGGGCCGTGAGCGCAGCCAGACAGAAGAACGCGAACCGCCGGTCGTTGTCCGGATAGTCCCCGTTGTTGTCGCCGTAGATGCCCGCCCGGTCGAAAAAGTCGGGATGCTCGATGAAGAAGACCTGCGGACCGGGTCCGGGCGGGGTGCGGTACAGCCAGGCTCGCTCGGTGTGCCCGCTGAGCGTGACCGCGAGCGGATGCCCGGTCCGCTCCAGCGATGGCGTGGTCTCGCGCACGATCTGGTACAGCGGCATGATCACCGTCGTCGGCAGGCCAACGGCCGCCTGGCACGTCGCCAGGCCGCTCACGGCCTCGCCCAGCCCTCCGGTGCGGGCGAACGGCCAGTACTCGGCCGTCAGATGGGTGACACCGATCCGCTCGGTCGGCGCGATCTGGGGCCGCGGCGCCGCGGGGGTCGCCGCCCGGCGCGGCTGGGCGGGGCTCCGCCGCCGGGACTTCGGGGCTGGGGTCGTCGCGCCCATGTTCGCCTCCACTGGCTCTCTTTCTCAGGCCGTCGGCGGATCGTCCGCCGGCTGGTCACCCCGCATCGCGGGGAGGTAGTACTCGCTGACGTACTGCCGCACCATGCGCTGGGCCGTGAACCGCGCGCCCGCCGTGCGCAGCGCATGCCGCATCTTCTCCACCCAGCCGCGCGGGACACCCTGGGAATCGCGGTCGTAGAACAGCGGCACCACCTCGCCTTCGAGCAGGCGGTACAGCTGCTCGGCGTCGGCTGCATCGGCGTCCTGACCCGCCGGCGCCGGGGGAATCGCCCAGCCGTTCGGCCCATCGTAACCCTCGGCCCACCACCCGTCCAGCGTGCTCAACTGCGGCACGCCGTTCAGGGCCGCTTTCATGCCGCTGGTGCCGCACGCCTCGAGCGGCGGGCGCGGCACGTTGAGCCAGAGGTCCACCCCCTGCACCAGGCTGTGCGCCAGGTGCATGTCGTAGTCTTCGATGAACGCGATCCGTCCCTCGAACCGGGCTTCGCGCGTGTGGGCGTACACGCGCTGGAGGACTTGCTTGCCGGGCTCGTCGCCCGGATGCGCCTTGCCGGAGAACACGATCTGCACCGGGCGCCAGGGGTTCACCAGCAGCCGCTGCAGCCGATCGGGATCGCGGAAGATCAGGTCGGCCCGCTTGTAGGTCGCGAACCGGCGCCCGAAGCCGATCGTGAGGGCTTCGGGATCAAGCAGGGTCCCGGCGCCCACGAGGTGCAGCGCCTCCTTCCACTGGTCCGCCCAGCGCCGCCGCGCCTGCTCCCGGATGCTCCGCATCAGATGGGACTTGAGCTGGCTGTGCACCGCCCACAGCGCGGCGACGTCCACATCGAGCACCTTGTCCCAGAACCGCGGGTCGTCCACCTGGGCGAGCCAATCCGGTCCGAAATGCGAATCGAACAAGGTCAGGATCCGGTTCGCCATCCAGGTGGCGACGTGGACACCGTTGGTAACGTGGCCGATCGGCACGCGCGCGACATCGCGATCGGGCCAGAGCGGGGCCCACATGCGGCGCGATTCTTCCCCGTGGCGGCGCGACACCGCGTTGACGCGCGCCGAGAGCCGGATGGCCGCCACGGGCATATGAAAGCGATCGTGATCGACCACCGGGTGATGGCCGAGGCGCACGAAGGCGTCGCGGCCTATTCCCATCTCCTGCCACACCGGGCCGACGCATTGCTCCACCTGCTCGATCGAGAACGTGTCATGCCCGGCGGGCACCGGCGTGTGGGTCGTGAAGACGCTCGTCGCGCGCACCCGGCGGACGGCGTCGGCAAACGGGAGCCCTCGGGTCGCGAGCTCGCGCACCCGCTCAACCAGCATGAAGGCGGCATGCCCTTCGTTTGAATGCCAGACGGCCGGGTCGTATCCCAGGGTCCGCAGCACTCGCACGCCGCCCACGCCGAGGATCCATTCCTGCCGCAGTCGCAGATCGGGCCCGCCGGCGTAGAGCCGATGAGACAACCCGCGGTCGGCCGGATCGTTCTGCTCGAGGTCCGTGTCCAGAAGAAAGATCGGGACGCGGCCCACCATGACGCGCCAGGCGCCGACGCTCACGTGGCGCCCGGACAGCCGCACCGTGGCGAGGCAGGGATCGCCCTTCGGCCCGCGCACCCGCTCGAGCGGCGTCGCGGCTACGTCGAATCGCTCCTCGGCGTCTTCCTGCCATCCGTCGAGTCGCAACCGCTGGTCGGAGTAGCCCCTGGTATAGAACAGACCGACGCCGACGAGCGGGACACCGAGGTCCGACGCTGCCTTGCACTGGTCCCCGGCGAGGACTCCCAGACCCCCCGAGTAAATGGGAACCGAGGCGTGCAGCCCGAACTCGGCGCAGAAGTACGCGATCGGCCGATTGACGGACTCGGGATACGAGGTGGCGAACCATGTGCCGGCGGACGTGGCGTCGTGCGCGGCCGCGGCCGCGACGGCGTCGTACAGGCTCAGGAACGCCGGGTCCGCTGCGCACGCGGCGAGTCGCGCGGGATCGACCCGTCGCAACAGCTCGATGGGATTGTGCTGGGTGCGGCGCCACAGCGCCGGGTCGAGCAGGCGGAACAGCGCCCGCGCGTTGCGGTTCCAGCTCCACGACAGGTTGGCGGCGATGGCCGCCAGTCCATTGATCCGTTCGGGGACGGCTGGGCGGCTCGGTTCGGGCTGGGTCATCCCGCTTGCAAGCTAAGTACGGGCGGGTGCGCCTGGGAAGACGGTTGGACGTTCGTGAGAATCCGCTCATCGCCCCTTACGCGTCAGCCCCTTCCTCCGTAGCGTGCAAGGCGATGGAGCCCCCCTTCGTGCGCCGCCACCACTGGATCGTCCGGCTTACCCACTGGACGACCGTCATCGTGCTCGCCGGTATGATCGCGAGCGGCCTCCAGATCTACGAAGCCTACGCCAAATTCGGAAACCGCGGCGGTCCCTACTTCGTGAGCCCGTTCGACGGCGCACAGTTCCCGCACTGGAGCCGGCTCGGCGGATGGCTCGCGGGCGCGCTCAACTGGCACTTCGCACTGGCGTGGCCGCTCACGGCCTTCGGTCTCTTGTATCTCGCATACCTGGTGCGGAGCGGCGAGTGGCGCGCCCTGTTGTTCCGGCCGCGGGACGTTCCGGGCGCGCTCGAGATGACGAAGTACTACCTCCATCTCCGCCGGGAGCATCCGCCGCAGGGCAAGCACAACCCGCTTCAAAAGCTCGCATACACGGGCGTGATTGCGTTGGGCGCGCTCGCCGTGCTCACCGGCTTCGCGATCTACAAGCCGACCCAGCTGAGCTGGCTGACGGCGCTGTTCGGGGGATTCCAGGCGGCGCGCTACTGGCACTTCTGGATCGTGTGGATCTTTGTCGGGTTCACGATCATGCACGTCATCCTCGTGTTCGCCGTGGATCCGGCATCGCTGCGCGCCATGCTCACCGGCTCGTATCGAGGGAGATTCCCGAGCCATGACTGAGAGACAGACGCCACGACGCCACGACGCCACGTTGCACGGGCTGGGCCGAAGGGGGTTCCTGAAGCTTGGTGTCACGGTCGGCGCTGGGACTCTCGCCGCGGCGTGCGGCTGGGACGGCGGGCGCCTGCTGCGGCCCGGCCTGCTCGACATCAGTCGCGTGAACGACTGGGTAGGCGAGAAGATCCTGTTCTCGCCCACGCGCCTCGCGCGGACCTACAGCCCGGCCGGGCGCAGCGCGATGCTGCCGAGCTACTTCATCTCGACCATGACGCCACTGCTCGACGACCCGGCCGCGTGGCGGCTGCGGGTAGACGGCTTGGTGGCGCAACCGCTCGACCTCTCGCGCGACGACCTGATGCAGTTGCCGCGCGTATCGTACACGGTGAAACACCACTGTGTGGAGGGGTGGTCGGCGATCGCGAGCTGGCACGGGGTCCCGGTCTCGGCGATCGTGGATCGCTGCCGCCCGCTCAAACGGGCGCGCTACATCAATTTCGTGTCGTTCGACGCCGACTACTCGAACGGCTGGGACATGGCGAGCGCCATGCACCCGCAGACGATCCTCGCGTACGGAATGAACGACAACCCACTGCCACCGGCGCACGGCGCGCCACTGCGACTCTACTCGCCGACGAAACTCGGGTATAAGCTGACGAAGTACCTGGTGTCGATGACGTTTACGGATTCGAGACCGGGCGGATACTGGGAGGATCAGGGGTATCCGTGGTTTGGGGGGATCTAGGGCCTGACGATTCTTGCGAGCAACTCTACGTCTGGATCAAGCACCAGCTCCACCGGTGCCGTATCGAACGGCGGGTCGAGTGTGACCCGTGTGTTTGTCTGAGCGGCGACGTCGACGCGGGTCCGGACGCGACGTCCAGCCGCGGTTTTGATATCGATAGTGAGTGGGAAACGATAACTGCCGAAACGCCCGTCTTGGGTGATTGAGAGGATAACGCGCTTCGCCGCTGCATCGTAGATCCACGAGGTGGTTAGTTGGGGGAAGCCGGGCCGCCGCAGCCACTGGTCGAAAAACCAGCCGAGCGGCGCTCCGGATGAGGCTTCCAGCTCCCGGCGCAGATCGTCACTGAGCGCGTTCTCGTTCCGATATCGGTCGTAGTAATGGCGAAGGCCTCGGAAGAAGGCTGAGTCGCCGAGCGTGGTGCGCAGCATGTGCAACACGAAGCCACCCTTCTGATAGCTGTTCTCGTTGAGCAACGCCATCAGGTTCTGTTCCGCCGTGTCGATCACCGGCCGCTCGGCTACCACTCGACTCGAGAGCACCGCACGCCGGATCTCCTCCATCTCTCGGCGAAAGGCCGAGTCGCCGGCTGACTTCCGGGTCCAGAGCGCCGCAAAGTAGGTCGCGAAGCCTTCGGACAACCACAGATGTGACCATTCGGTCTCCGTGACGGCGTCGCCGAACCATTGGTGAGCCGTTTCGTGGGCTACCACTCCAGCGGTCATGGTCCGCTTCCGGAACGGCTGATCGGCGTAGAAGATCGCGGTGGCGTTCTCCATGCCGCCGAACCGGGTCGACGATTCCAGATGGGCCAGTTGTTCGTAGGGGAACGGGCCCACCAATGATCCGAAATAGGACACGATGCCTGCCGCGCTCCTGAAAGGCCCCGGAAGAAAATCCGTCAACCGCGGCTCCACATATACCCATTGGTGGACACAGCGACCGACCAGCGTCAGACCGCACGCGGTCTCGCCGAGGTCGTATTCGTAGAGCGGAGCGGCAGCGATCACCATGAGATAGACCGGAATCGGCTCCTTCATCCGCCAACGGGTCACGGTCCTCGGCGGGTTGGAACCCCTGACCCGAGCCTCTCCGAGACGAGCGCCGTTGGCGATGACTTTGAGGCGGCTCGGGGCGCGCACGGTCCAGCTCACGGTTGCCTTGTCGCTCGGATGATCGACACTGGGAATCCAGTGACGCCCGCGGTTCGGCCAATTGTCCGCGAAGGCCGTCCAGCCCCACGCGGTGTCATTCCGGATGATGAGACCGTCGGTGACCGGGCCGCCGTAGCGGATGGCTATGGTCAACGTATCGGACGAGGCGGCCGGCAACGGTATACGGATGGTGCCGCTATCCCGGCCGAATCGTGTCGCACGCTCGTCGACCAGTACACTGTCGACTCGCAGGCTCAGGAGATCGAGCACCAGCGTGTCGGTCCGGGCGGTTCGCCGAACCGTGAGCACGGCGCGCCCCTCGATGCGGTTCCCACTGTCCGGCAGATCCACGGACAGGTCGTAATCCAGAACGTCGACCCCGGGACGGTACGGTCGTGGCGAGGGACCGGCCTGTTGCGCTGCCAGCCGACCGGTGGCGAAGAGCGTGAACAGCGCGATTCTCAGAGTGTGCACGGTGGGCAAATGTCATCCGATGGCGGCCAGCGCATCGTGCATCTGCGTCGCAGCCTGATATCGGTCCGCCGGCTCCTTTGCCATCGCTTTGAGAATCACCTGCGCCAGGCCTTCCGGGACATCGGGATTGATGGTGCGCGGATCGGGCGCGGCCTGTCCGAGATGCTTCGCGATCAGCGAGTACGTCGTGTCGGCCTCGAACGGCAGCCGGCGGGTGAGGCACTCGAACAGCACGACGCCCACCGAGTAGAGGTCGCTGCGCGCATCGAGCTCCTTGCCCGCGAGCTGCTCGGGCGACATGTAGTCCGGCGTCCCGATCGACATTCCCTCCTTGGTCAGGCCCTCATCCTTTGACCGGTTGGCGAGCCGGGCGATGCCGAAGTCCATCACCTTGAGCACGCCACTCGGCTCGACCACGATGTTCTGGGGCTTGATGTCGCGATGTATCACACCCTGCTCGTGTGCCACCTCGAGCGCGCGGCACAGCTGCTTGCCGATGGTAAGGGTGACGGGCACCGGCAGCGGGCCGCGGGTCGCGATGAGCTGCTTCAGCGACGTCCCCTCCACGTATTCCATCGTGAGGTAGTACGTCCCGTTCACTTCGCCCAGGTCGTAGGTCCGGACCACGTTGTGGTGGGCGATCTTGCGAGCGAGCCGGATCTCCTGCTTGAAGCGGTCGAGCGCGACGCCGCTCCCGACGAGCGCTTCGGGACGGAGCGCTTTGATCGCCACGGGCTCCTGCAGCTCGCGGTCGAACGCGCGGTACACCACACCCATCCCGCCCACCCCGAGGACTTCCTTCACCTCGTAGCGGTTGGCGAACAGCGTTCCGGGCCGCAGCGCGTCACGCGGAGGCGCGGCGGACGGTCGAGCGGATCGGAGCGGCTCCGCGGGTGCGGCTCCCGACGTGGCCATCATATACTCGACCAGCTTCGCCTTCTCCTTCAGGTCCGCCACCAGGCTCTGGAACGCCTGTGACAGCATCCCGATCTCGTCGCCGGCGGGGACGTCGAGGTCTATGCTGTAATCCCCGTCCTGCACGCGGCGCGTGGCGAGCGCCAGCCGCCGAATCGGGCCCGCGATCTGACGCGCCAGCACGTAGGCCGAGGCAAGCGCGAGCAGCAAACCCAGCACCAGGGCGAACCCGATCGTGCGCTGCAGCGCGCGGAACGCACCGAGCTCGCGGTCGTGCGAGCGGAAGGTCACGAACCCGCCGAACGCGTCGCCCCCGGCGGAGCGGACCGGGCTCGCAAGACCGATCAGCCGTTCGCCATCCACGTCGGCAGTCAGCTCCGTCCCCGCGGAATCGCGCGGCAGCGCCGCAATGGCTTGCGTGTCTGCCACCAGCGCCGGCTCGACCGCTTCGCGCGGAATGGTGCTGCCGACGATGTAGGGTCGTTTGAGCGTGTCGAGCGCGAAGAACACGACGTCGGTCGACGTGGCCTGCTTGATCTGCTCGGCGAGGGCGTCGTCCATCGCGTAGGCCGCCACCAGCGCGCCCCGCGGGGACTCGGTCGGCGAGGCGCGCAGCGGCACGGCCGCGGCGATGAACAGCCGGCGCCGCTCCTCGTCCACCCACGCGCCGTTCGTCGGCTCGCCCGACAGCGCGTTGGCGATGAGAGCGCCACGCGAGAAGTCGACGTCGTACTGACCCGGGTAGTCGGTGCGGGCGACCAGCATGCCACGATCGTTGGTGACCAGCACCCACGCCGCACCCAACAGCCGGCGGGCCACCTCGGCCTGGTCCAGCACGTCGCTCCGCTCGGCGGCATCGAGCAGCCGTTGACGGAATTGCGGGACTTCCGCGCTCAAGGCGCTCATCCCCGCGATCGCCGTAGTCCGTCCCGTGAGGAAAGCCTGGACCCCGCGCCGTACACCGGCCAGGGCGTGGCGGATCGACTCGTCCGCCGTGCGGTTCGCCACCAGCGACGTGAGCCCCAGCGTGACGCCCAGCACACCCACGACCGACAGCGTAGCCGCGATGAATATCTTGGCCCGGAGGCCGAGGCGCGGGGCAATCCAACGCATCGCGTGTGTCCGGTTGCGCTCGAAGCGTCGCAGCTTACTGTTGCGCTACCGAAACCGCCAGGTGCCGCCGGGGCCGGCAGGTTTAGGCGGGAAGCCGGCCTTTCAGGTCCTGCGGTGTGAACGGGCCCGGCTCGGCGATGAGCGCCCGTGCGTGGTCCACCTGTCCCCAGGTGTTCCAGAGGAGCACGCCGCGCACTCGGCCCTGTTTCACGTAGTAGACCACGCCTTCGCGGAACCGCTCCTTCCAGTCGGCGACGGTCTCGAGACGGGCGTCGACGTCGCCCACCGCTTCGTAGCCCAGCTCGAACAGGTCGGAGTAGAAAAACGGCAGATGGTGATAGGGAGTCGTACGCCCCGCCATGTTGAGGCCGGCGGTGCGGCCCATCGTGTTGGCGTTGTCTTCGTGCTCCACGCGCAGCCGCGCGCCCAGCGCCCGATTCTCGAAGTTCGCGACGTCGCCGGCGGCATAGATATCGGGCTGGCTGGCGCGACACGCCTCGTCCACGACGATTCCGTTGTCCACGCGCAGGCCGGCCTGCTCCGCCAGCTCAACTCCCGGCAGGATACCGAGTCCGGCAACCAGAACCTCCGCCACCAGCTCGCCCCCGACGGTCGTGCGCACGACGCATGAGCCGGCGCGCCGGTCGAGCCGCGCCATCCCCTCCCCCATCCGCATGGTGACGCCCTTCCCGCGGTAGTAGTCCACCAGGAATGCTGCGAGGTCCGCGGGGAACACGCGCGCGCCAAGCCCCGCTTCGGGAACGAGCATCGTGACGTCCCGCCCTTGCATCCGCAGCGCCGCCGCGACTTCGCTCCCGATGAACCCCCCGCCGATCACCGCGAACCGCACACTCTGGCTCGCCAGCGCGCGCAGGCGCCGGTAATCGTCGAGAGTGCGGAAATAGATGATCTGGTCGGTCTCGAGCGGGAGGCGCCGCGGGGCGCCGCCGGTGGCGAGGAGTAGCTTCTGGAACCGGTAGGTCGTCCCCCGGTCGTCCGTCGCGTTACGCCCTCGGGGATCGATCGCCGTGATCCGGCGCCCCAGGTGCAGCGCAGCGCCGGTCGCCGCCGTGTTGCGCCAGATTTTCTCTTCGGGCTCGCCTTTCCACAGGGCCTTCGAGAGCGGCGGGCGGTCGTAAGGCGGATGCGGCTCGGCGCTGACCAGGCCGACCGAGCCCGTCGGGTCCGCCTCGTGGAGGGCGTGGGCGGCGGCGTCGGCGGTCATGCCGCCGCCGACGATCAGGTAGGTGTAGTCGGGCATAGTGTTGGGTCCCAGAATCTCAGTCGTCGTCCGCCGGTCGGCCCGGATGCTTTTCGCGTCGCCGATACTGTTTCGCCGACTTGTGCACCTTGTGCGACGGAGTCTTGAGCCGCCCCTTCACCGGCGCCTTCGGATTGGGGACGCGGACGGTGAGCTGCCGCTTGTCCTTGGGGCTCACGACGCAAGGAGCGCCCGGATCTGCTTCGCGTGATGCGCGCAGTGCCGGACGTGAAACCGCAGCCATTCCGGCAGGGTGAGATCGCCGAACGCGGGATGTCTCACGAATAGATCGTCCCGACGGGCCGGCAACAGCTCGTGCGCGAGGGTGAGGAAGCGCGCTACGCCGTCCCGCAGTTGCCGCTCCACCGCGCCCGCATCCGGGCGCTCGGCAGGCTCGGTTGCGGCCGGGGCGGGACGGCCCGAGGGAATCCACCCGATATCGAGATACACAAACTGGGCGAGCCGTTGTCGCGCGGGCCGCGGCCGGCGCCGCATCGGCGGCTTCGCGCGCCGCTCTGCGAACACCCGACCGCTTGCGTCGATGGAGATGGCGAGGTGGTGGACGATCTGGGCCGGCGTCCATTTGCCCGGCGGACCGCGGTGCCAGTCCGCCTCGGGCCGGCCCGCCAGGGGCCCAAGCACGACGTCGGGAATCGCAGCGAACCGTTCGGGAGTCATTGCAGCACCGCATCCGCCATCTGACGCGCCTGCGACGCCGCGGGCGAACCCGCCCGCACGCGGCTCACCAGTGTCCCCGCGCTGTCCACGATCGCGAGGTCCGCGTCGGCCAGGGCCGCGCTGTCGGTGCGGATCGACAGCGCCCACTGGCGCCGGACGGCGACTGTTTGCAGCCGGCCGGCCAGCCGGTCGGCGGTCTTGGGGGACAGGTAGACGGTCACCAGGAGCCCCGCGTCCGACGGGCGCGGGCTCGGACGCGGCGTCTCGCCGCAGGCGAGCGCGGCGCCGGCGAGGAAGCACGCGACGAGACGCGCCACTGTGGCGTCCGGCACTCTCATACCCAAGATTGTACGAGTGAATCTGCTGCGTCGCCACCCGATCGCGCTGGCGCTCATCGCGCTCCTCCTCCTTTCTGCGCTCAGACCGTCGCCGCCCCTGTTGGATGCCGTGACCGGCGCGCCCCCGGCCGAGGTGGACCTCGTCCGTCCCACGCTCTATACCCTGCTCGCGCCCGTCTCGAACGTGCTGGACGCCCTCACGTTCCTGAGCCGCGAGCGGGCGATTGCCTTTCTGGTCACGTGGGTCGCCGCGCTCGCGCTGTGGGGGTTCGTGCGGCGCGGGTCGCGGCGACGGCGGCTCGTGGCGGCGGCGCTGGCCCCGCTGGCCGTGATCGTGCTCGGCGCCGGGGCGGTCCTGCTGCCGCGCCCGGTTCCGCGACTCGTGGCCGCCGACTCGACGCTCACCGTCATCGACTACCACGCGCACACGGCCGTGTCGCACGACGGCCGCCGCGGCTGGACCCTCGCGGACCTCGCCGCCTGGCATGCGGCCCAGGGATTCGGCGCGTCGTACGTCACCGATCACAACGTGGTGTTCAACGGCGGGGTCGACACCCTCATCAGACTGCTGCCCGGCGTCGAGTGGAGCGTGTACGACCAGCACATCGTGGCGCTCGGCGCCGTAGCACCCGTCGACCGCGCGGTGTACGGTCGCGACACGCGCGCGATGCTCGGCTTGTTCGCTGAGCTGCACCGGCAGGGCGCGATCGGCCTGGCGTCGCTTTCCGAATACTGGCGGCAACACTGGGGCGACCTGGACGGCTTCGTGGCGGCCGGCGCGGACGGCTTCGAGATCGTGAACTGCGCGCCCAGGGGACTCAGCTTCCCGGCGGCCGCCCGCGCGCGGGTCCTCCGGCTCGCCGAGGCGCACGACCTGCTCGTCGTGGGCGCGAGCGACAATCACGGGTGGGGCAAGGTGACGTGCGTGTGGAACCTCTCGAGCCCGAGCGCGCACGGCTACCGGTCGAATCGCGTGATCGCGCGCCCCATCGCGCTTGCCCAGGGCGAGTGGCAACCGTGGACCGCCGCCTACACCCAGCCGTGGCTGATGCTCACGGGGCTGTCGTGGAGTGAGCGGTCCAGCTGGCTCACCTGGATTCTCGTAATCTTGATCTACCGCGCGGTGCCGCGGCGCGAGGGTGACCCGCCCGGGATCGGGATCCTGGCGCGCAGCCTGTCGCTCAAGATTCTCCGGCTGCGGCGCCCCCCTCCCCCCTCCCCAGCCTCGACCGACTGAGTGGTGTCCGAGCTCCGCCTGCTCCGCCCCGGCGACGAAGCCGCCCTCGACACGTTCCTCGCGCGCCACGCCGACACGTCCATGTTTCTCCGGTCCAACGCGCGCTCGGCCGGGCTCACCGACCGGGGCCAGGCGCTGCAGGCCACGTACGTCGCCGCGCTCGAGGGCGGGCGGATCGCGGGCGTCGCGGCACACTGCTGGAACGGCATGGTGCTGGTACAGGCGCCGGAGGAGGCCGACGCCGCAGCCGCGGCGCGCGAGGCGGTGCGACGCTCGGGTCGCACGGTGACCGGCTTCTCCGGGCCGTGGAACCAGGTCGTCGCGGCGCGCCAGGCGCTCGGACTCGGCGCAGCGCCGACCGCCAAGGACAGTCGGGACGAGCTGTACGTGCTCGACCTCGCTCGGCTGATCGTGCCGCCCCCGCTCGCGAGCGGCGCGTTGCGCTGCCGTCATCCCGCGGAGGGCGAGCTCGAGCTGTTGGTCGGGTGGCGTGTGCGGTTCGCCGTCGAGGCCCTCGGGGCGGCCGACGGCCCCGAGCTCCGCCAGGCGAGCGCCGACGACGTACGACTGCAGCACCAGCGAGGAACCGACTGGCTGCTCCTCGCCGGTGCCGCTCCGGTGTCCTACTCGGTGTTCAACGCCATGCTCCCGGACATCGTGCAGATCGGCGGCGTGTGGACGCCACCCGAGTTCCGGGGCCGTGGCTACGCCCGCGCGGTTGTCGCCGGTTCGCTGCTCGCGGCGCGGAAGCAGGGCGTCGCGCGCGCCGTGCTGTTTGCCGATCCGGCGAACCAGGCCGCCCGGCGGGCCTACCTGTTCCTCGGATTCCGTCTAGACCGCGGCTGAAAGATTCAGCAGCGTCCGCCACGCCCGGAATACTTCCCCGTACTCCGGATGCGTAAAGGCGACCGTGCGGCCGCCCGTGCGCGTCGCACCGGGACAGAGCTCCGCCATGTCCGCGTGGATCGTCATCGCGAAGTCCACCTCGAGCGTCACCGGCGTCCGGACGATGTACGGCGCATGCCGGCCCTTGAGCGCCCGCTGGACCTCCTCGCGGATCATGCGGCACGCGACCGCGGGCGCGACGCTCTTCGCCGCGTGGCGGCTGACGGCTTGTTTCACGATCACCGTTGCGACGCCGTCGCCCAGCAGGTCCTTTGCCTCGGCCGCGAGCGCGGAGTCGCCGCTCACCAGGGCGACGGGCACCCCGTGCACACCCGCTAAGCCTGCGTTGAGGCCCAGCTCCCCTACCGGCTTCCCGTTCAACCGCACCTCGTGAATGCGGTCGGCGTAGGTGTGGTCGAGAATCGCATTGCGGGTGCCGGCACGAGCGTGGTACCCGATGAACAGCGCCGCGTCGAAGCCGCCCTGCTGATCGATCTCCTGCATCATGGACCGGGGCTTCGGGTCCCCCGACACGAGCTCGGCGGACTGGTGCAGCTCCTCGGCGAGCAGATTGCGCATGAACCAGTGGCTGTCGTTCACGAGCACCCGGGTGGCGCCTGCGGCGAGCGCGCCTTCGACGGCGGCATTCGCCTCGGCAGTCATGAGGCGGCGAAACCGCGCGTACTCGGCGGCGAAGGCGGGAGTGGTCGGGTCGGTCTGGGACTCGTGAACGACCCCGGCGATCCCTTCCATGTCGACGGAGATATAGACCCGCATGCGTCAAAGCTATCTCTCGCATGGACTTTGCATTACAAAGTACTTGACATCGGCCCGCCGCCGTGTCATCGTACGTCATGGCTGCTCCCCGGCCGCTGCACGACCGCGCGCTCGACAACCTCCGCTTCATCCGGCAGACGATGGAGCGCGCGGGATCGTTCACCGCGGTGCCGGGCTGGGGACAGGTGGCGGTCGGGGCCACCGCGCTCGCCGCGGCGTTCCTCGCCGCGCGCCAGCGCACGCCAGAGCTGTGGCTCGCCACCTGGCTGGGTGAAGCGATCGTGGCGCTGGCGATCGGCGGCTCGACCATGGTCCGGAAGGCGTATGCGGTGAACGATCCCATCCTGTCCGGGCCGGGGCGACGGTTCGGCCTGAGTTTTCTGCCGCCGATGGTGGTCGGCGGTCTCCTGACCGTGGTGCTGTACCGCGCCGGCCTGGCGCACGCGCTCCCCGGCACGTGGCTGCTGTTGTACGGCACGGGGTTCGTGACGGGGGGCGCGTTTTCGGTCCGGATCGTCCCCGTCATGGGGATCTGCTTCATGCTCGTCGGCGCCGTGGCGCTGTTCGGGCCGGCGGCGTGGGCGAACTGGCTCATGGCCGCGGGGTTCGGCGGTCTCCACATCGTGTTCGGGATGATCATTGCTCGGAGGTACGGTGGCTAAGCAGGGAGCTGCGAGGAAGACCGAGGCGGTCGAGCACGGCCTGAAGAGCGAGCGCGGTGGATCACGTGCCGCCGAGCTCGACCGGCTGATCCACGAGCGGGTACGCCTCGGCATCGTGAGCGCGCTCGCGGTGAACGATGCCCTGAGCTTCAACCAGCTCAAAGCCCTGCTCAAGACCACGGACGGCAACTTGAGCGTCCACGCGCGTCGGCTCGAGGAGGCGCAGTACATCACGTGCGCCAAGTCGTTCGAGGGCCGAATTCCCAAGACCGAATACCGGCTTACGGCCGCCGGGCGGCGCGCCCTGGAGCGCTACCTGGACCACATGGAAGCCCTGATTCACGCCACCCGTCAGGGGTGAGGCATTTTTTTTGAGGACTGACTTTATGTCGCAAAGCTCTTCTCTCCATGTCGCGATCGTAATGGACGGGAACGGGCGCTGGGCCCGGCGCCGGGGGCTGCCCCGCGTGGCCGGTCACCGCGCCGGCGCCGAGGCGGTGCGCCGGACCGTCGAGGCCGCCCCGGACTCGAGCGTCACCGCGCTCACGCTGTATGCCTTCTCCGCGGACAACTGGAAGCGCCCCACCGGCGAAGTCGCGGCGCTGATGCGCCTCTTCGCCCGCTACCTCCGCACCGAAACGCCGCGCCTCGTCGAGAACGGCGTGCGACTCGAGCTGATCGGACGTCGGGACCGCCTGCCCCTGCCGCTGGTCGCTGCGATCGACGCAGCAGAGCGCGCCACGGCGTGCGGCGCGCGGCTGCACCTGCGACTGGCGATCGACTACTCCTCCCGCTGGGCTATCGAGGCGGGGGTCCTTCTGCCGGACGTGGATCTCCTGATCCGCACGGGCGGCGAGCAGCGCCTGTCGGATTTCCTGCTGTGGGAGTGCGCGTACGCGGAGCTGTATTTCACTCCGACCATGTGGCCCGACTTCGGCGCGGCGCCGCTCGCGGCGGCGGTCGCCGAATTTCGCGCGCGCGAGCGCCGCTTCGGCGGCCTGCCGGAAGCGGCCGCGGGATGAGTGCGATGGGCCCCAAGACCAGGCTCGGCCTCGACGTCCTGGGCGCAGCCGCCCTGTCGGGAATCGCGGCGGACGTGCTGTTGCGCGCCATGCCGTGGGGCCTCAACGCCCTCATCTGCACCGCCGGGATAGTCGCGGCCGGAGCGTGGCTCGTGCGTCGGCATCGCGTCGGGGTCAGCCGGGACGCCCCCTGGCTCGCGGTTGCGGCCCTGCTCATCGGCTCGAACTTCGTCGCCCGTGACTCGACCACGCTCCACCGGTTCGACACGATCGGTATCGTCATCGTGCTCTCGGTGGCGTGCCTGAGCATGCAGGGCGTCGCGCTGCGGGGGCGTCACGCGTGGCAGTACGTACGGGCCGGCATCGATGCCGCGGTGAGTGCCTGGACTGGTGTATTCCCGCTCGTCGGTCACGACGTGACCTGGCGGGAGCTCCCGAGAGGACGGCTGGGTGAGGCGCGCGCCGCGGCGCTCGGCGGCATCGTGGCCTTCCCGCTGCTCGTCGTGTTCGGTGGGCTGTTCGCCTCCGCCGACGCCGTGTTTCGCGACCTCGTCGCCGACCTCTTCGCCATCGATTTCGAGGCGCTGCTCTCGCACACACTCGTCATCGGGTGCTTCACGGTACTCGTCGCCGGATACTTCCGAGGCGCGTTGCTGCGCGCGGCGCCTGCCGCGAACGCCGACGAGCACGGGCTGTCGCTCAGTATCGTCCCCGTCGCCACGGCACTCGGGCTCGTCGATCTCCTGTTCCTGATGTTCGTCGTCATCCAGCTCCGCTATCTGTTCGGCGGAGCCGACCTGGTCGCGACCGCGACGGGCCTGACCTACGCGGAGTACGCGCGGCGGGGCTTCTTCGAGCTCGTGACCGTGACTGCGCTGGTGCTTCCTGTGCTCGCGGGCGCCGACTGGTTGGTGCGCAACGAGTCGCCCGAACACCAGCGGACGTTCCGGCAGCTCGCGGGCGTGCTGCTCCTCCTGCTCGCAGTCGTCATGACGTCCGCGTTCGAGCGGATGCGACTCTACGTCGGTGCGTTCGGCCTCTCGGAGATCCGGCTCTACTCGACCGCCTTCATGCTGTACCTCGCGGGTGTGTGCGCCTGGTTCGCCTGGACGACGTTGCGCGGGCAGCGCCGCCGCTTCGCCTTCGGAGCGCTGGTTCAAGGGTTTGCCGTGCTCGGTGGCCTGCACCTCGCCAATCCCGACGCGCTTATCGTCCGCACCAACCTGGCGCGTCCCCCGGCCGAGCGGCCGTTCGACGGCTGGTACGCGGCCTCGCTCAGCGCTGACGCCGTGCCGCTGTTGCTGGACGCACTCCCCCGTCTCGACGAACGCCAGCAGTGCACCGTCGCGGCGGGACTCCGCGAGCAGCTCGGGAGGCTCGAGCGCGATGGCTGGCGCAGCTGGAACTTCGCTCGCGCCCGCGCGCGCCGGCTGCTGCGTGAAGGCTGGAAGCATCCGTCCGCGGACGCCTGCCCCAAGGCCAAATCACGATCACCGACGGCCTGACTCAGCGTCCCTCGCCACTCATGCGGGGAGCACGCTACCTTACGTGGCATGGGCCTGAGAATCGCGCAGGTGGACGCATTCGCGAGCCGCCCGTTCAGCGGCAACCCGGCCGCCGTGTGCATCCTGCCCGCGCCAGCCCACCAGGGCGAGCGCTGGATGCAGGACGTGGCGCGCGAGATGAACCTCGCCGAGACGGCGTTCCTCCATCCAGAGAACGAGGGCTACAGGCTCCGCTGGTTCACCCCAACCGTCGAGGTCGCGTTGTGCGGTCACGCGACCCTGGCGAGCGCGCACGTGCTGTGGGAAGAGGGTCGGCTCCCGCCGGGCCGGCAGGCCCGGTTCCACACCCAGAGCGGCCTGCTCACGGCCGACCGCCGCGGCGATTGGATCGAGCTCGACTTCCCCGCCACCCCTCCGGCACCCGTGCCACCGCCTCCCGGCCTCGCCGCCGCCCTCGGGGAAGGCATCACGCCCCGCTGGGTGGGGCGGAGCAAGTTCGACTATCTCGTCGAGGTGGATTCCGAGCAGATGGTGCGAGCCCTGGCTCCCGACATATCGGCGCTCGAGCAGGTGGAGGCCCGGGGGATCATCGTGACGAGTCGCGCAACGACCGGAGGCTACGACTTCGTGTCGCGCTTCTTCGCCCCGCGCGCGGGCGTGCCGGAGGACCCCGTCACCGGCTCCGCCCACTGTGCGCTGACGCCGTTCTGGAGCGAGCGCCTGGACCGCACCAAGATGACCGCGTACCAGGCCTCGCCCCGCGGCGGCGTGATCCGCGTGCGGCTCGCGGGTGACCGCGTCATGCTCGCCGGGCAGGCGGTGACCGTGGTGCGCGGCGAGCTGCTGTCATGAAGCCGGTGACCTTCTCCTGCAGCGGTTCCGCCGCCGAAGCCCGGGCGCGGCTCGAGGCGGCGATCGACGGGCGGCCGTGGAACGCCGCCGGAGTGGACGGCTGGATCCGTGGCGGCGGTGTCGTCGTCTACTATCGCGACGCCGCCAAGTACCGGGCTCTTTTCCGCCGCACGTTCATCGGGCGATTCCGCGAGCGCGACGGCAGGACGGTGCTGGACGGCCGGTTCCGGATGACGCTATTCGCCCGCGCGCTGCTCCCGGTCTGGCTGGCGCCGGGGATCGTCTGCCTCGTGGTCGCGCTCGTCCCCACCGACCTCCAGCCACAGTCGCCGGCCTTCAAGGTCGCCCTCGCGCTGCTGGGCGGGCTGCTCACCCTGATGGCGTTCGGCCGCTTCGCGCTCGAGTGGTGGGGTCGGCCGGGAGACGTGGACGCGGTCTCGCAGGCGATCCGCGCAGCTGTGCAAACGCACTAGTTCTCAACCACCTCCTCATGTTCCCACTCTGCAAGAGTGGGCCCAGTAAGCCCTGCGCTTCAAGCGCAGTGCTGTATCGGGCCCACGCCTGCGGCGTGGGAATGCGTGGCGAGGGGAGTACTGCAATGCAACGGGAGTGAAGGCCTAGGCTAGCCAGAACGGGCCGGAGGCTTCTATCCTTCGGGCCCATGACCGCCGCCCCTCCCGCACCGACCGCGCGCGCCCGCCGGCTGGCAGGCTACCTGTTTGCCCTCGCGGCCGGCGCCATCTGGGGCACCACCGGACCGCTGTCGACGGCGCTGTATCGCGCCGGCGAGGCGATCACCGGGATCGGCTTCTGGCGCCTCGTGATCGGGCTGCTCGGATTTCTCGCGTACGGACTGTTCCGCCCGCAGTTGTTCCGCATCGACCGGAAGGCCTGGCTGCTCGTGGGCCTGGGCGGCGGCGCGCTCGTGGCGCTGTTCGAGGTCGCCTACCAGTTCGGCATCGCGGGCACGGGCGTCGCGGGGGCGGCGGCGCTGCTCTACATCGCGCCGGTGCTGGTCGCCATTCTCGCGAAGCCGCTCTTGGGCGAGCAGCTCACCGCCCTGCGGATCGTCCTGGCGTTCGTCGTGATGGCCGGGGCCGCGCTCACGGTACAGGGCGGCAGCCACAGCGCGGGGGCGGGGGGGGCGGGGGGGGCGGCAGCGATCCCGCTGCCAAGCCTGATCCAGGGCGTCGCGGGCGGGCTGCTCGCCATGCTCTCCTTCGCCGGCACGACCCTGCTTGCCCGTTACGCCGTACCACGCTACGGCGCAACCCAGGTGCTCTTCCTCGAGATTCTCGGCGGGATCGTGGTGCTCGCGATCGTGCTCCCCTCGACAGGACACACACCGCTCCCGCCCCACACGATGGGAGCGTGGATTTACGTACTCCTGCTCTCGCTCGGCTCCGTCCTCGCGGCCAACTTTTTCTTCTTCGCCGCCGTGAAACGGATCGACGCGGCGCTCACCTCGGTGGCTGCGACCATCGAGCCGGTGGTGGGCGCGTTGCTTGCCCTGCTCCTCTTCAAGCAAGAACTCTCGCCCCTCGGCTGGCTCGGGCTCACGATGGTGGTGGGCGGCGTGGCCACGAGCTACCTCTCGGAAGCGAAGACGGAGGAATAATGCTGGCCTTGGCATTCGTACTCGGCGCGCTCCAGCAGCCCGCCGCTTCCCCGCTCCCGCCGCTCCCCCCCCAGGTGACCGACACGTCGCCGTTCCGGCGACTCACCCTCCCGACGCCCAACGAGATACGCGAGGGCTCGGGCACGCCGGGACCGCGCTACTGGCAGCAGCGCGCCGACTACACGATCCGGGCCACGCTCGACACGGCGACCCACACGATCGCGGGATCGGAGACCCTGCGCTATGCCAACAACTCGCCCGATACACTGCGCTACCTCTGGCTCGAGCTGGAGCAGAACATCTACAAGGCGAACAGCCGGGGCGCCGCCCTGAACCCGACCGACGCGCGGTTCGCGGGGCGGGGATTCGAGGGTGGCTATACGATCGACTACGTGCGCGCGGTCCGACGGGTGGGGCAGGCCGCCGGGCGGATCCCTCTCGGAACCACCGACAACGGCACGATGCTGCGCGTGGACCTCGACCGACCGCTCGCGCCTGGCGGCCGGGCGGAGCTCGAGCTGGCCTACCGCTTCGAGGTCCCGGAGCACGGGTCGGACCGCATGGGGCGGGAGCAGTTCCCGGGCGGTTGGCTGTATGAGGTCGCGCAATGGTACCCGCGGGTGGCGGTGTATGACGACGTGCGCGGCTGGAACACCGAGCAGTACCTCGGCCAAGGCGAGTTCTACCTCGAGTACGGCGATTTCGACGTGTCGATCACCGTGCCGAGGAGCTTCGTCGTGGCCGCGACCGGAACGCTTACCAACGCCGTCGAGGTGCTCACGGTGAACCAGCGCGCGCGGCTCGCCCGGGCCGCCCGGTCGGACAGCACCGTCGCGATCATCCCGAAGACGGAGGTCGGGCAGCCGTTCAGCCGGCCGGCGGGCCCGCGGCCCACGCTCACCTGGCATTTCACGGCCAAGAACGTGCGCGACGTGGCCTGGGCGGCCGCGGCCAACTTCATCTGGGACGCGAGCGGCTACGACGGTGTCCTGATCCAGTCGTTCTATCCGCCGGAGGCGAACGCCGACTGGGCGCGGTCCACGGAGTACGCCCGTCACTCGATCAAGCACTACTCGGAGAAATGGTTCCGCTACCCCTACCCGACCGCGATCAACGTCGCCGGTCCGGTGGGCGGGATGGAGTATCCGATGATCGTGTTCTGCGGGCACCGCGCCGGGGACCGCGGACTGTTCGGCGTGACCACGCACGAGCTGGGTCACGAGTGGTTCCCCATGATCGTGGGGTCGAACGAGCGCCTGTACGCGTGGATGGACGAGGGGTTCAACACCTTCATCAATATCTACTCGACGCTCGTCTTCTACCACGACAGCGCGCCGCGCGATCGCGGTAGCGCCATCCAGTGGGCGCGCTTCGCGGCGAGTGGCCTGGATGTGCCGTCGATGCTCCCGGCCGATCGCGTTCCCCCGCCGCTCCTGGGCCAGGCGGAATACAACAAGCCCGGGACGGGCCTTTATCTCCTCCGCGAGCATATCCTGGCCGACACGGCGCGGTTCGACGCGGCGTTCCGCGAGTACATCCGGCGCTGGGCATACAAGCATCCCACGCCGGCGGACTTCTTCCGCTCCATGGAAGACGGACTCGGGGAAGACCTCTCGTGGTTCTGGCGCGGCTGGTTCTACCGGACTGACGAGGTGGACCTCGCGGTGGACTCGGTACGCACGCGTACGGACTCGACGGGGACGAGTGCGCTGGTCTATCTCTCCAGCCTCGGCGGGCTCCCGATGCCCGTCGACCTGCGGCTCACCTACGCCAACGGCGCCGCGGAGAACCTTCGCCTCCCCGTCGAGATCTGGTTCCTGGGGAACCGCTACACGTACCAGCGCAAAGGCCCGGCTGACGTGGTGAAGGTCGAGATCGATGCGGCGGGAAATTTCCCGGACGTGCGGCGGGGGAACAATACGTGGATGAAGCCATAACGGCGTTACACGAGGCTACAACGCCACGTTTATGGACTTATGACGTAGCGTCGTGGCGTCTGGCAACGCCGTTCAAGACTACTAGAAGCACCCCGCCCCAGATCAAGCCGGGCAGCTCCCTCAGATCCCGCCCGTACTGCATCCACAACCACCGCGCGATGACCGCGCACCACAGCCCGCCGGCGAACCACCCGACAACGCGCACCGCCGGTCCCACGCCGGCGCGGATTCCGGGGAGGGCGAGCAACACCCGATCGACGTAAGGTCCCAGGAACGTGAAGCAGAACGCCACGCTGAACGCGTCCACGAAGTCGGAGCCAAGCGAGGCGTGCCGGGGGAATACCAGCAGGAAGAGAATGCCCAGGACGCCCGCGACGAGGGCGGTCCGCGTCAGCGTCTTGATGAATGGCTCGCCCATCAGCGGGCCCCGGCCGGGGGGAGCGCGGGCTTCAGGTACTGATCGATCCAGTCGAGCACCGTCCCCCACCACAGGCGGCGGTTGCGCGGCCGCAGCACCCAGTGACCCTCATCGGGGAAGTACAGGAACTTGGCCGGCACGCCGTGCACCTTCGCGGCCGTGAATGCCTGATAGCCCTCCGACGGATCGACGCGATAGTCGAGCTGCGAGTGCACGATGAGGATCGGGGTCTTCCAGTTCTGCGCGAAATTCAGAGGCGACCACTTCTCATACAGCGCCCGGTTCGCGTAGGGCGCGCCGCCGAACTCCCAGTCCATGAACCACAGCTCTTCCGTGGTCCCCGCCATACTCACCGGATCGAACACGCCGTCGTGCGACACCAGCGTCTTGAACCGGCCGGTGTGCCCGGCGATCCAGTAGACCATGTAGCCGCCGTAGGACGCACCCGCGGCGCTCATCCTGGTCGAATCGACGTAGGGAAGGCGCGCCACGACGTCGAGGCCCTTCATGAGGTCCTGATACGGATAGTCCCCCCAGTGCTGCGAAATGGCGTCCGTGAACTTCTGACCGTAGCCGGTCGAGCCATGGAAGTTGACCGCGGCCACCACGTACCCGCGCGACGCGAACATCGCGTAGTTCCAGCGCGCCCCCCAGTAGTCGGTCCACGCACTCTGCGGCCCGCCGTGAACCAGGTAGATGAGCGGATACCGCCTGCCGGGGTCGAAGCCGGGCGGCTTGAGCAACCACCCGAATACAGAGTCTCCCAGCGCGCCCACGAAGCCGAATGCGTCGAGCGGCCGGAGATCGAGAGTTTCGAGCGCCGCGTCGGTATGATGCGTGAGCTGCCGGCCGGAAACCCAGATCTCGTTGGGCTGGGTGTTGCTCTGGTGCAGATACATGAGCCCCCGACCGTCGGGCATGACCTGGACGTCGGTGTTGACCCCACTGCCGCCAACCACCACGGAACGACGGAACGACGGCAGCTCGATCCGGTAGACGTTGTCACGCCCGCGCTCTTCGACGACGGCGTAGAGGCACTTCGAATCCGGACACCACGTGTACGAGCCCACGGACAGAGTCCATCCGACCGAGGCTTCAATCGGCGCCCCATTTTCCGTCCTGCCGTCCTTCCGTCGCAGGAGCATCAATCGTAGTCGATCCGCCTCGAACCCGGCCCGCTCCATCGAGAGGTACGCAAGCCAGTTGCCGTCAGGCGAATAGCGCGGGGTATTGTCGGCTCCGCGCCCGGGCGTCACCGCCCGCATTCCGGAACCGTCTGGTGCCATGACGTAGACATCGACGTTCGTATTGTCGGCGACCGTGGAGTCGCCGTGCATGGCGACCGCGATCTCTTTCCCATCGGGGGAGACGCTCACGTCTCCATCCCCGCCGGTGGCGATCGTCGGGACGTCGTGGTCCACGGGCGTCACGTCCCTCGTGCTGCCGTCCGCCAGCGTGACGACGAACAGATGCTGGCGCTTGCCGGCCCGCCAATCGTCCCAGTGTCGCCACACCAGACCGGTCCACAGGCGGGCGTCGGTGGGGAAGTCGCCGTTGCGGCGGTCGATTTCCTGTTGCGCGGGCCATTTGATGTCGCTCGTGACCACGAGCCCCGTGCCGTCGGGCAGCCACACCGGATCGAACACGCCGTCGGCGAGGGTCGTCACGCGTCGTGCCTCACCGCCGGCGACCGGGAGCACCCACAGCTGCGCACCGTTCTCCCGCGTGGAGACGAAGGCCAGGGCGCGGCCGTCGGGCGACCAGCGCGGCTGCCGATCCGATCCCGGACCGGCGGTGAGCTGGCGCCCCGACCCACTCGCCACGTCGGCGAGCCAGATGCGCGTGATGCCGCGGTTGTCCTTGAGGGAGTGCTCGGTGACGGTGTACGCCACCCACTTCCCGTCGGGTGAGAGCTGCGGGGTGCCGACCGACTTGAGCCCGAGATAGTCGTCGATGGTGATCGCGCGCTTCTGGGCGGCGACGGGCATCACCAGCGCGGCGAGCAAGCTCGGCACGAGCACACCAGCGATCCGTGTCATGAATGGCTGCCTAGTAGTCCGGATGCGTGAGAATTGCCTTCACGAGATCGTCGAACACCTTGGAATCGGCCGTCACCGCCCCGCTCGCGTCGGTGTGCACGTTCCAGGCGCACAGCTCGTTCAGCGCCGTGGCCTCCTCGTAGGTGAGGTGCAGGACGTAGCCCCCCGCGTCGCCGCCCCCGCTCGATCGCCCAGCGCCGTCGAGGACCTTCTTGAGCACGTCCGGCAGGTGCCGCGCCCCGCGGACGGCGTCGTATTGCGCGCGGCTGACCGTGAGATCCATGTGCTCCCTTGCCAATGGCGGGTCGCGGGCGAAATCTTCTCCCGGCGCCCCTTTCTCGCAAGGAACCGATGCCACGGACCGAGTTCATCGCCACCGGGTTCCACGTTCCCGAGCGCGTCGTGACCAACGACGACCTCGCAAAGATCATGGACACCTCCGACGAGTGGATCACCCAGCGATCCGGGATCAAGACGCGACACTGGGTGTCGGACGGGGAGACCGGTGCCACGCTGGCGCGGCGCGCCGCCCTCCAGGCGCTCACCAAGGCGGGTATGAAGCCGGCGGACCTGGACTGCATCGTGTACTGCACCTGTACCCCCGACCACTTCGAGCCCGGCAACGGCGTGTTCCTGCAGCGCGAGCTCGGGATCAGGGACATCCCCGCGATCGATGTGCGCAACCAGTGCGCCGGATTCGTGTACGGATTGTCGGTCGCGGACGCCTGGATCCGGGCCGGCCAGTACCGCCGCGTGCTGCTCGTCGGCGCAGAAGTGCACTCCCGGGGGCTCGACCGGACCACGCGCGGTCGCGACACGGCCGTGCTGTTCGGTGACGGCGCGGGGGTCGCGATCCTCGGCCCCACCGACGACCCGGGGCGCGGCGTGCTCTCGACCCACCTCTATGCCGACGGCCGCCACGCCGAGAAGCTGTGGGTGGACGCCCCGGGGCTGGCGCACGACCCGTTCATTAGCGCCGAGCTGATCGAGGAGGGAAAGCACCGCGCCGTAATGGAAGGCCGCGAGGTCTTCAAGTACGCGGCGGTGCTCATGCCGCAATCCGTGGCCACGGCCCTCGAGGCGAACCGCGCGACCCCCGCGGACGTGAAGCTCCTCGTACCGCACCAGGCGAACCTGCGGATCCTCGAGGTGGTGCAGAAAGCTACGGGCCTGCGCGACGACCAGGTCTACGTGAACATTCAGAAGTACGGGAACACGACCGCCGCCTCGATTCCCATCGCACTGCACGAAGCGCTGTGCGAGGGACGGCTGAAGCGGGGGGACCTCCTCATCTTCACAGCGTTCGGGTCCGGGTTCACCTGGGCGAGCGCCGCGATCCGGTGGTAGGCGCTACTTGATCTCCTGCCCCCAGAGATCGCGGTACACGATCGGCCCCTCGTTCAAGGCCTTGATCCCCGCCTCGATCTGAGTCTTGTCGCCCACCACCACGATGTCGAAGTGATCCGGATCGATGTATTGTCGCGCCACGCGCTGCACGTCGACGGCGGTGATGGCGTTGATGCGGTCCACGTAGTGATCGTAGTAGTCGAGCGGCAGGCCGAACGCGAGAAGCTCCCGGAACCGCGCCGCGGCGCCGCCCGTGGTCTCGAAGTCGCCCGGCAAGCCGAGCGTGAGGTAGGCTTTCGCCTTCGCGAGCTCGGCCGGTGCCACCGTCTCGTCGCGGATCAGCCGCAGCTCCTTCAGGAACTCGATGAGCGAGCTGTCGGTCTTGGCGGTCACGACCGACGCGAG
>WNGR01002560.1_pt1 | contig 34798 bp, 28 predicted proteins | sample 5407581 | NCBI WGS metagenome assembly WNGR01 (sample SAMN13153383, study PRJNA577476) | soil metagenome | isolation source: 80 cm soil or saprolite under Garry oak tree replicate 2 | place: USA:California | collected 2016-06-15 | reverse complement strand
CACGGCGCAAAACGGGTCGATGAAGGCGCTGGCCGGATCGGGCATGGCCAGCATGTCGGAGGCCTCGATCGATTTCCAGCCGCGGATCGAGGAGCCGTCGAAGCCCAGGCCGTCGGTGAAGACCTCCTCGGTCAGTTCGGCAATCGGACAACTGAAATGTTGCCAGGTGCCGAAGGTGTCCACGAACTTCACATCGACCATCCTGGCCCCGTGTTTGCGGGCCAGCTCGATCGCGCTCTTGGGGGTTGGTTTTGCGACGGAGTTTGTAGGCATAGTGGGTGTGTACTAGTTATCGATTAAGCGGTTGGTAAGGGTTGGGGTGTTGGTTTTTCCGCATCGGCGCTGTGCCAAGGGCGGCTCGCGGCCGTCATTATTGGCACAGCGCCGAAAGCCGCCCCTTGCAATCGGGGCCAAGGTTATCAATGCGGGCAGCGTGCTTGCGGCAGGTGTTATGGGTTCGCTCTAAAGGTCAATTCATGCATTGTCAGGAAACACGCGCACGAAAAAGCAGTAGCCGTGCCACCGAGCGCCGAAATGGACTCGGCCGCATAAAGTTGCGAGCGGCAACAATGATTTCGGCCTTTGGCAGGCTTCTGCAAAAGCCGTCCGCTCAGTGATCGACCATCGAATTTCCCTGAAAACTCGCATCTTTTTCACCGGAACACGCGTTTTTCAGAAATCTGCTGGCGGGGACGCGCGACGCAAGCGAACATCAGTTTAACGATTGAGGCACGCGAACTGGACTGGGGTCGGCTGTTTTGCGGCGTTGAAGATGTCGATTTTTTACCAGCAGAGATTTTTCTGACCATCTTGCCTGTCTGGTTCTCATCACGTGTGAAGAAGGACATCCGTGGCTACCGGCGGAGGAAGGAGAACGGTCCCGCTCGGTGGAGGGCTGTCTCGATCAGTTAGCCATGGATGAGGAGTTGAATATTATCCGGCAGATTCTTTGCCACTTCGGTCACCACGTTCCCTTTCAACAGACTCACCAGAGAATGCCGATTAGCAGAACCGAGCATGAGGATATCCACGCCAACGGTCGCGGCCAGGTCCAGGATAGTCGCGGCTGGATCCTCACTGATCGCAAATAATGGGATGATGGGAACCGCATACTCCCGGCCCAGCTCAAGCATGCCGTACATGATCTCGGCAGCCTGGCGATCCGTCTGCCAGCGAGGCCGCTCGGTTTCCGGCAAGGAACTTGGCAGCGACACGGCCAACTGTTTGACATACAAGACGTATAAGGATCCCTGTCTTAGCCGCGCCTCTTCCAGGGCGTATCGCAGGACCGGGGTTAAACCGCGAGCGGCCACCATGATCGCTTGTCCGGGCGAGAGATTCAGGCGGAATTTGGCCATGCGTTCAGGCGCGATCGCCGCGGCGACTTCCTCCGTCACGGTTAACGTTCGCAACCCGGCGCGTTTTTGGCTGTAACTACGCAAGCTAAGCCCCAACCCGATGACGCACAGCGCGAAGAAAAGCGCATTGGGTTTGGTCTTGGCGATACTCAGTTCCACCGCCAGAAGGACCAGGAAGGTCGCGCCCATGATTGTCCGCTCGCTCCAATTCAGTCTCAGATTCTTGTTGAGACTGCACGAACCTAAATTCACAGTGATCGCTCCCACCACCCCGATGGCGTACAAGTCGGCCAGCGATTTCAAGTCATTCGAAAACGCAACCACGAGGATCGGAAGCATCACGGCAATGGTCAGCGGCAGCCACGGCACTCCGTGTCGGTTGAGCCGGGCGAAGGGTTTAGGCATCTCGCCATCGCGGGCCAGCAGGTAAAATAATCCAATCAGCGCGGCGACCGCGGTGTTGACCGCGCTGAGCAACAGCAAACCGACGATCAGGCCGACGATGACGCTAAAAATCTTTCCAAACAGCGGACCGAAAACCAATCCACCGTATTGCTCGGCCAGGAAACTGAGCATGTCTTCGTAGCGCAATTGGATCTGCGATTCCAACTCGCGCGGGAGCGAAAGCATCGCCCATCCGAGCAGCGCCGTGCCCAGCACGACTTCGACGGCCACCGGCCAGATGGCTTTGCGAGCGGTATGCATGACGTTAGGTTCTTCCAGGCTGGAACTGGCATCCAACTTCATCACTCCCGTCAGGTTGGCGATGGCTTCGACTCCGCTGAGAGCGAGAATTACGCCCACGAACGCCACCCAATTTTTGCGGAAGCCCATCTGCGATGGCTCGAGGTATTTCAAGGTAAGATGCGGGAGGCTCCATAGAATAATGAGGACCACCACGACCACCGTGGGGACGGCCAGCCACATGGCAAAGCTGCCGCTGTGTTTAGGGCCAAAGTAATTGATCGCGCCGATGATCAAGATGAGCACGATCGTCGCGACCCAGATCGACTCTTTTGGCACCTTGAAATAGCTCATGGCGGACCAGCCACTCAAGGCCGCCGTCACGATCAGATCGGCCACCAGCAGCAGCGCGCCAATCACCGCCAGCAACCGGCTTTGGTCCCGCGCCGCCGAATACACACCGCCGCCATCGGGGAAATGTTTGCAAATGACGACGTAGTTGTAACCGACGATCCCGGTCAAAACGCAGACCGCCAGGACGATGGGCAATGAGGAATAACCCGCGGCGACAAACGCCAGGCCGATGACGTACGCCTTGCTGGTGCCCCAGTCGCCGTAGAGAAGAGCGGCCGCGCGTTTCCAGTCCACATTGCGCGGGCGGTGGACGGCCAAGCTATCCATGGCTCCCCGCGCGGTCCCGGAAGCCCGCCATGGGAATGGGACTGCCGGTCACAAAAATCTCCAGCTCACGTCCGCAAAGAAACTGTCGCCCAGAAAAAAGTCAAGCCGATTGAATCGGGATCAATCGAGGTGGCGTGCGGCTGACGCCGCGGTTAGACTGGTTTAACTCGCAACGAGTAATAGCGGCGCATCCCCTTGATGAAGGTGCGCAGCAGCACAAAATTCACGAACCAACCGATGGCGCGATGGCCCAGGGTCGTTCTGCTGGCAGGCCAGCCGAGGCTGGTTTCCAAATAAAGCGTGATCAACCCCCAAAAGAGCAAAACGAAACACATCCCGCCGAAAATGGCGGGGGCAAGTCCTGTTTTTTGTGTTGCCATACAATCTCGGCTCACGGGGCGATGGGCGCCGATACCCATCGCCCGATTGAGCTTCGTCAGATCGCCTTCTCTCCGGCTTCTTCGGTCCGGATGCGAATCGCTTCGTGCACGGGGAAGATGAAAATCTTCCCGTCGCCGATTTTTCCGGTCTTGGCGGCGCCAATGATCGCCTTGACTGCCGCGTCCACGCGGCTATCCGCCAAGACGATCTCGATTTTGATCTTCGGCAGAAAATCCACTGTGTATTCGCTGCCGCGGTAGATTTCCGTATGCCCTTTTTGGCGGCCGAAGCCTTTGACTTCAGTCACCGTCATTCCTTCCAGCCCAATCTCGGCCAGGGCATCTTTGACCTCCTCGACTTTGAAAGGCTTTATAATAGCTTCGATTTTCTTCATAAGTGTTTTCCTTCGCAGCAACCCGGCTTGGCTACCCCAAGCCGGGCTGGCGCTTGCTCTATGGTTATCCTACCCGAGGTGACGACTTGTCCGTTAAGTGGTAATCGGGGTAACATTCTGCCCCCATCTCCGGCACGTCTAAACCTTCCATCTCATCGTCCTTGACCGAGCGAATTGGGAAGATCAAGTTCGAGAACTTGAACCAGACGTACGCGAAGCCGGCGACAAACACGAAGCAGGTCAGCGTGCCGCAGCATTGCGCACCGAACTGGGACCAGTCATTCATCGGTCCATGAAACAGCTTCCCCAGGGCGCCGGTGACCCCCATGTCCGTCCAGCCGCCGGTCGGACCGGAGCCGGTCAATTCGTTGTATTTGGCGATCGAAGCCGGGCCGTCATTCAGAATCTTCATTACTTCACCGCCCTTGATGAGTTTGTGGACGCCGCCCCAGCCGGCGCCGTAAGTGCCGTTGGCGAACAAGCCCAAACTAAGCACGCCCCAAGCCCCGCACGTGCCGTGGACCGAAATGGCGCCCACCGGATCGTCCAATTTCAATTTGCCTTCGATGAAGAAGACCGAATACACCACCAGCGTGCCCGCGATCAGACCAATGAGCACGGCGCCCCAGGAACTCACAAACGCGCACGGCGCGGTAATCGCCACCAAGCCCGCCAACATGCCGTTGCACATCATCGAGTGAACGTGCCCAGCATGACATAGACCAGATTGTGACCAGGAATGGCCCGAGCCTTCCCGTCCGGCCCAAATTTACCAAGCCGCGGGCCGAGAACCGCGGCGCCAGACAGGGCAATCATCCCGCCGCACATGTGCACGACTGAGGAACCGGCAAAGTCCACGTGACCGTGTCCTAGCCCCAGAGTTTGTCCTAGCTGAGCCAGCCAGCCGCCGCCCCAGACCCAGTTGCCAAAGAACGCGTAGGGAAACATGCCGACCCAGAAACCGTAGATGATGAAATTCTTGAAGTTCCATCGCTCGGCCATCGCGCCGGTAGGAATCGTGGCGGTCGTATCCATGAACACCATCTGGAACAGAAAGAGACAGAAGATGGCGGTGTCGAACACCGAGGGATTGAGGAAGAAGCCCGCCCCGCCCATGAGGCCCCATTTAATGTCGCCGATGGTAATGCCGTGTTCGACGTTTAACAGCGCGAGCCCTTGCCCCAACGAAGGCTGCCAGCCGATGGCCACCGGACCGTTGTAATAACCGCCAAACATAATCCCGAAACCGCAGATCCAAAACCCCAACATGCCGAGGCCATAGATCATGAAGTTCATCGCCATCACGTGCGCGGCGTTTTTGGCGCGGCACAGGCCGGTCTCCACTAACGCGAAGCCGGCCTGCATGAACATGACCAGGAAACCGGTGACCAGCGTCCAAACAATGTTGATCGACACCTTGTTATGGGCTTCGTTCTGAATCATTTCATCCATGGTCGGCTTCGCGTAGAGCGGAGTCGGGGCATTCGTCATGCCGAGGTTCTCCATCGTCTTGGCGGGCACTGGCCACGTAAAATCCTGCTCATTTCCCGCGTTGGCCCCTGGCGGATAGGCCACCGAATCCGGCTGTTGCGGCGGGGCCGGCGCGTTCGTCGCGGTTGCCGTGGCATTCGTGCCGGTCGGGACGGCGGGCGAGGCGTCGCTCGCTCTGGCCGAGGGCGCCGTGCTGAAAGCAAAATGGAGAAGTAGCAGAAAAACGACACAAGTGCATTTGCACAAGTTTTTGGGAGTAAGAGTGCTGGCGGCTCGCATAGTAAGGTTAAGGTTCAAGATAGGTTTGGGTTCGAGTTTTTCAGAGTTCAGTGTTTAAAAGTGATCAATCACGACTCTCTTCTAACCAGGAGGGAGCCAGGCTCATGACTTCGGAGGGAGATCCCGCCGATTGCCCGTAAGGATACGGCGGAATTAAGCAAGCAAGTTAAGCAAGAAATTAAGGGAGTTATGTGTTCATTCATGGTCAAGTCTGTCGTTGTTTTCAAACACTGCAATTCGATAGGCGGCGTCTGCCGATTGCGTGCCTAGCGCCGCCGGCGGAGCCCGAGGGAATTGACCGGAGCCGGCCAATGCCGGCATTTCCAATGTCAAACTTGGAGTTACTAGTGGACATCCTGAAGCACCAGAGAGGAGCCTGGACGCCAGGCTGGAGCGCCCGGCGACTGGAGACGGTTGTCGCGCAGCGCTCTCGAAAACGGAGCGGTTACGAGCACGCTTCCAGCAGGTGGTTACCAGTTTGCACAAAATCGAATAGGCTGCAACGCCGAGCGGACGGTTTGATTGAACAAGTTCCAAGAGAGCGGCATTGAGTAATGAGAACAGCAAGCGGTTGTCAAGGTTTACTCTGGCATAGAACTGAGTCACACGTCTCTAGCAACCGTAGTGCCAAATGCTTTCCACCCACTTCATGCCTCGTTCGGAGTCAGATGACAGGTTTGTGCGAAAGCTTGCAGTTTCCGTTGCCTCCAAAACCTGGCGGTGGACCGCAACGTGCTGGATTGCTTCTGGTTCCGAGTTTCGGGCAAGAGCCGGTCTGTTGCATTCGCAAATCGTTGTTGGGCGAGGCAGAGCCTCAGTCGAAACGAAGTACGGATTCAGGTGAATTATATTCATAGTCGGCCCGCCTGAGAACTGTCGCAATTTGCTCAACGGGGATGCTTTGAAGCATTCGAGATGCATGGTTTTCGCCATTCGGGGCTTCAACCTGTGTTTCTGCGAAAAACTCGTCGAAATGAGTTGCGAAATGTGAAGTGGAACAGTTCCTTCTCCGGAATCGGCCTTGCGCCACGAAACCTGATATGTTCGAGCCTAATCCGTGGATGGTAATCCCATTTGGTCTTTTCCTGGGATTGATCGCCCTGGCGCCGCTGCTCTTTGCGGACTGGTGGAGTCGGCACTACTCAAAAGTCTCTTTCGCCCTGGGAACGATCGTGTTGGCCTATTACGGTTTGGGACTGCACGCCCCGGAGCGGATCTTGATCGCGCTGTCCGATTATCTTCGCTTCATCGTGCTGATCGGCTCGCTGTTCATCGTCGCCGGTGGCATTCACATCACGGTCAAAGGCGAAGCTACCCCGCTGGCCAACGTGGTTTTTCTTCTGATCGGCGCGCTGGCCGCTAACCTCGTCGGGACCACTGGCGCCTCGATGCTCTTGATTCGGCCGTGGCTGCGCATGAATAAGTATCGCGTCACCGGGCACCACGTCGTCTTTTTCATTTTCATTGTTTCCAATGTCGGCGGTTGTTTGACTCCGATCGGCGATCCGCCGTTGTACCTCGGTTATCTGAAAGGAATCCCATTTTGGTGGGTGGCCCAGCATGGGTGGGAGATCTGGGTCACGGGAGTGGCGATCTTGCTGGCGATGTTTTTCGTGGTGGATTATCGGAATTTTCTGCGCGCGCCCAAAGCAGTGCGGCAGCGTCTGGCTGAACCCGCCGATCGCTGGCAGTTGGATGGGCTGGGGAACCTGCTTTTTCTGGGAGTGATTCTGGCAGCGGCGTTCGTGGAGCGTCCGCCTTTTCTGCGCGAAGCCTTAATGACGGGGGCGGCCGTGGGTTCGTATTTGACGACCAAGCGAAGCGTTCATGAGGCAAACGAATTTAATTTCCATCCGATCCGGGAGGTCGCGATTTTGTTCGCCGGGATTTTCGCGACGATGGTGCCCGCGCTGGATTGGCTTGAGATCAACGCCGCCAAACTTGGCGCGCCGACGGCGGCCGTGTTTTTTTCGGGCAGCGGCCTGCTATCGAGCGTGCTGGACAATGCGCCGACCTATCTGACATTCTTAAGCGCTCTTTTGGGCGCTTTCGTCAATCAAGAGCTGGTGGAGCAGGTGCGCCAATTCGCGCAGAACCATACTGCGGATCTGGCTTCCTTTCCCCACCCACAGGCGGAACAGATCCGGCAGACCCTGGCAGCGCTCCAGAAATATCATGCGGCTCAATTCGTTGCGGGGAAGGTGAGCGCCGCCGATATCGGGGTGGCCTTCCTGCTTGGCAACGTCGCGTACCACAAGTTTATTTTGGCGATCAGCGCGGGCGCGGTGTTTTTCGGCGCGAACACCTACATTGGAAATGGCCCGAACTTCATGGTGAAGGCCATTGCCGACCAGAACAAGGTTCACACCCCGGGCTTCCTTGCTTACATCGGCAAGTACACTTTGCCGTTCATGTTGCCCATGTTGGTGGTCGTGTGGTGGATTTTTTTCCGCGGTTAAGCCATGCCGTGGACCGGGCCCGCCACCAGAGGCAAGGAATGGCACGACCAATGCTCAAGACTTTTGCATGATTGACTGAAACCAGGTCCAGCTATGTTTTCGTTACTGGAGCGGAAAAGCCTCTGGCGAGCTTGGTTCATGTTGCTGCTGTTAAAGGCGAGCGTGTCGTTGGCCGGGCCGGGCGAACTGAAGCTGGAAGCTCAGTTGCTCTGGGGGACGGACACGCAGCAACCTCCCGGCTTCCCGTACCAACCGGCGGCGCCTCCCATTGCCAGCAAGCTCCGCAAAATGCCGTTCAAATGGAAACATTTCTATGAAGTCAATCGCGCGACCTTCAATCTTTCGCCGAGAGCGATCAGACGCGTTCAGTTAAGCGCGCCCTGTTCGCTGGAGATCAAGAATCTCGGCGCGTCGCGCATCGAAGCCAGACTCTATGGCCGGAAAAAACTGGTGAACACGATCAAACAAGCTCTGTCCCAGGGCGAGCTCGCGGTGATTGGAGGCGATGACCGAGGCGAGAACGCCTGGTTGGTGATTCTCAGGATTGTTGATCCAAATTAAGCGGATTGCCCGCGCGCCGGCGGGGAGGGAAGTTCCAGCAGCCGTCCGCTTAGGAATCAGCGCAAGTCTCTTTAACTCGCGACCGCTTCCCTTGCTTCCGGTTCCGCCCACTTGCCGTGTTCGCGGATGAGGTCCACCAGGCGGTCCACGGCTTCGGCTTCGGGGATGTTGAATTTGATCGGTTGCTTGCCGACGTAGAGATTGATCTTGCCGGGCGCGCCGCCGACGTACCCGAAATCGGCGTCGGCCATTTCGCCGGGGCCGTTCACAATGCAACCCATGATGGCAATCTTGACTCCTTTCAAATGCTCGGTGCGCGCTTTGATGCGGGCGGTGACCGATTGCAGGTCGAACAACGTGCGGCCGCACGAAGGACAGGCCACGTAATCGGTCTTGAACGAGCGGCAGCCGGCGGCCTGGAGGATGTTGTAGGCCAGCCGCAGGCTTTGGCCGGCGCCGGGTTCGCCACGGATCAAAATGGCGTCTCCGATCCCGTCAGCCAACAGCGAGCCGATGACCACGGCGGCGCGGAGCAGGGCGATCTTCGGCTCGGGCGGCTCCGGCTCGAACTTGAGGCAGTCTTTGAGGAGGATCGGATTATTCCGGCCGAGGCGTTTCAATTTCGCGGCGAGCAAACGGAACGCAGTAATCGCGGGCATTGATACCCCGTCCCTTACCGAAACCAGTTGCGTCTCACAATTGACGTCGAAGTCGCGCGCGGGATCGATTTCCAAAAGGTTCAAATCCTCATAGATGGCTTCGGGCTTCACATCGTCTTTCGGGCGAATCTTCGGGGCCAGTCGGTCCCACGCCGCGCGCGTCACGACCACCCGCACCGTTTGTTCACCGCCGCATTTTGCGCCGTCGAGGCCGAGGTCGATTTCCGGCGTGGAGCGGCGCTGGTACGTGAACGGGTCGAAGGAGGGTTTGAGACTGGACCAATCGGGGAGTCGTGAATCTGGTTCCGTCGGGGCGTGATTCGACAGCGTGGTAACCAACGCGAGCAGGTCGCGGCAGACGGCGATTTCGTTGCGCGAATCTTCGGTGAGCGAAACCCGAATCGTGTCTCCCAGCCCGTCGCAGAGCAGCGAGCCGATGCCGATGGCGCTCTTGATGCGGCCATCCTCGCCGTCGCCCGCTTCGGTGACGCCGAGGTGAATTGGGTAATTCCAGTCCGGCCCAAGTTCGGCGAGGCGCGCGACCAGCAGGCGATAACATTCGATCATCACCTTCGGATTGCTCGACTTCATCGAGAACTTGAAATTGTGGAAGCCGTTCTGCCGCGCGATGCGGGCGAATTCCAAGGCGCTCTCGACCATGCCGAGGGGCGTGTCGCCGAAGCGGTTCATGATGCGATCGCTGAGCGAACCGTGATTGGTGCCGATGCGCAAGGCGCGGCCGAGTTCTTTGCAGCGCGTGACCAGCGGCGTGAATCTTTCCTCGATGCGTTTAAGCTCGGCGGCGTATTGTTCGGCGCTGTATTCCTTGACGGCGAATTTTTTCGAGTCGGCGTAGTTGCCCGGATTGATGCGGACCATCTCGACCCATTTGGCCGCTTCCAAGGCCGCTTCCGGCTTGAAGTGAATGTCCGCGACGATCGGCACGAGGCAGCCGCGCGCGCGCAATTCGCGGACGATATTCTGCAAATTCGCCGCGTCCTTCACGGTCGGCGCGGTGATCCGGACGATCTGGCAGCCGACGGCGACCAGTTCGAGGGTTTGCTTCACGCATTCGGCGGTGTTCATCGTGTCGCAAGTGAGCATCGATTGCACAACCACCGGCCGGCCGCCGCCGATGACGACACCACCCCGGGCCGGATCACCGACTACCACGGCGCGGGTTGGGCGCCGGTCAAAGAAGAACGGAGACTCGCAATAACGCAGCGCGATCATTTTGCGGCAGCGGGGTCGGGCTTGGGAGCGAATTTGATGTCCAGGGGCGCCTTATCGTGGGCCCGCCAGGAGGAATCCTGCACGTCGTAGAAGGTGATGTAGAGCATGTAGCCGATGATCAGCACGGCGCAGGCGGTTTGCAGGGCGTTGAGCAACCGAGCGCTCACCGGCTTGCGGCGGACCCCCTCGACGAGGGCCAGGATAATGTGCCCGCCATCGAGCACGGGGATCGGGAGCAGGTTTATCAGGGCGAGGTTGACGTTCATAATGACGCTGAACCACAGGGCGTGCCGCCAGCCTTGTTCGCTCTGGAAAAGAATATAATAAATGTTGATGATTTTCACCGCGCCGCTCAGGTGCTGCAGCTTGATGTCCGACCTCCGTGAAAGCAACGCGCCAAAGGTGTTGCGCATGGCGTCAACGCTATCCCGGATTTGCTCCCCGATCCCGGGATAAGCCAGCGTCAATTTGCCACCCGAGGTGTCCCACTGAATGCCCAAGCGCGGCTTGCTGTTCGGCGGACTGATGGGAACCTCCGGTTCCAGGGTCGCTTCGAATGCTTTGGAATCGCGAATGCCTTGGAGGGTGAGTTTGCCAGGCGCGTTGGTCTCGATGTAATCGGCCAGCCCGGCGTTCGAGTAAAGCTTTTGGCCGTTGACCTGCAGAATCTGGTCGCCGCGTCTAAGCCCCGCGCGGGACGCCGGGCTGTTGGGCACGACATCGAAGACGATGGGGGTGTGGTATCCTTCGATCAGAATCCGCCGCAGACTCTTTCGTTCCCAAGGCTTGGTCGGCTCCTTGATGGGTGTGGCCGTGAAGTCCAAAATTTGACCATCGCGCTCGACCTTGATCGATATGGTGGCGCCCTCACTGCGCACGATGCGCCACATTACGCTGGCGCCCATGCCGAGGAATTTGGCCACCGGTTTGCCATCCACTTCGAGAATCCGGTCCCCGACCCGCAGGCCGGCCTGCGCGGCGGGCGAATTGGGTTCGACGTAGCCAATCACGGTAGTGGTCTCCGCCTCGGTCACTGGCCGGCCAACGAGGGAAACAATCAGCGCAAACCCCACCGCCAGCCCGAAACTGAACAACGGCCCGGCAAAGGCGACAATGATCTTATCCAGCGCGCGAACGGGCGGAAGGTCCTCGCGCGGCTTGTCGCTTTTGCCTTCGATGACTTCCATCGGGGCCATTTGCGGCAGCGAGACGTAGCCGCCCATGGGGATGCAGCCCAGGCAATACTCCACGCCGTCGATTTCCTTTTTCCAAAGCGGTTTTCCGAACCAGATGGCGAAGCGCTCCACTTTCAGGCCCCGCCAGCGCGCGGCCAGAAAGTGCCCCAGCTCATGGACCGCGATCAAGAGATTGAAGAGCAGCAGCACTTCAAGCACAATGAAAACGACGGTTAAAATATGCATGCTTCTACCATCGCCGCGGAGCCAGCGAATTGCCGGAAATATACCGCCTAGGCGCCGGCTGGCAACCTTGGAGAATCCAGCGGGTACGGGAAGCGTCCTCTCGAGTCACCAGCCCTCCCGCATGATGGATCGAACGATCTGCGTTCCGTTTACAGATGGCGATCTTCGGATACTTCCGTGCCGCTTCGTCCTCGCCAAGGAACCGGCGAATCGCGGCCCGCCGGACGGTTCGTCCAGCCATAATCAAGCCGGTACCTGCCCTCGCGCCCAGGCGTCCGCGGCCAGGATTTGCTCCAGCGACGGATGCGACACGAGCTGGTGACGTTCCATCACGTGGGCGACGCTCTGAGAGATCTGGTCGAAGCCGATCCGTCCGGCGCAAAAGGCGGCGACGGCCGCTTCGTTCGCCGCGTTAAGGACCGCCGGGAGCGTCCCGCCTGCTTCGCCAGCCCGCCGCGCCAGTTGGAGTGCCGGAAAGCGTTCGTGGTCAGGCTCCTCGAAGGTGAGGCTGCCGAGCTTGGCGAGGTTGGTTTGCACGCGGTCGCTGCGGACGCGGGCGGGATAGGTCAGCGCGTACTGGATGGGCAGGCACATGTCCGGTGTGGAGAGTTGGGCGAGCACCGATCCGTCAATAAATTCGACCATGGAATGCACGACGCTTTGTGGATGAATCAGCACGCTCACCCGCTCCATTTCGACGCCGAAAAGCCACCGCGCCTCGATCATTTCCAGCCCCTTGTTGAACAAGGTCGCCGAATCGATGGTGATCTTGCGCCCCATGACCCACGAAGGATGCTTCAAGGCGCGCGCCAGCGTGATGCTCGGGAAATCGGCCTTCGGAGTCGTCCGGAACGGGCCGCCGGATGCGGTGAGCCAGAGACGGCGAACCGACTCGGGCGGCTTGCCGTCCAGGCATTGGAAGATCGCGGAATGCTCGCTATCCACGGCGAGAACGCGCACGTCGTGTTTCGCCGCCTCGCGCATGACGATTTCGCCGGCCATGACCAGGATCTCCTTGGACGCGACCGCGATGTCCTTGCCGGCGCGGATGGCGGCCAGGGCGGGCTGCAAGCCGGCGGTGCCAACGATGGCGATCAGGACAAGGTCCGCGGCAGGGAGGGTGGCGAGCTTGACCAGGCCTTCCGGGCCGGAATAAACCGCCGTCGAAGCGCCGAGCGCATCGCGCAGTTCCTTCGCTTTGGCCGGATCGGCGATGGCAATACTTTCCGGTCGATGTTTGCGCGTTTGCTCCAGGAGGAGCTCCAGGTTGTTCCCGGCGGCGAGGCCGAGCATATGAATTTGGTCTGGCAGGTCCTCCGCCACTTTCATGGCGCTGGTGCCGATCGAACCGGTGCTCCCCAAAACAACAACCGTTTTCATGCGGCGCGCGGATCAACGAAGTTCACGTGATCATCGGCTTGCTCAAAACATGTCGCAAATAGAGGTACATCAGCGGAGCATTGAACACCAAACTGTCGAGCAAGTCGAGGATGCCGCCAATCCCCGGAAAATAGTGGCCGGAATCCTTCACGCCCGCCTCGCGTTTGAACAGCGACTCGATCAAATCACCCACGACCGCTCCGGTGCTCAGCACCAGTCCGAGGAGGGTGGCGTGGGTCCAATTCATCCCCAGAAGCTTGTCGCCGGCCAGGCGCGCAAACAGCAGGCTGGCCAGCAGGGACGCGGCGATCGCGCCGCCGAATCCCTCCCAGGTTTTTCCCGGGCTGATGCGCGGGATCAGCTTGTGCCGGCCGATCAAGGAGCCGATGACGTAGGCGCCGGTGTCGCTGAACTTCGTCACCACGATAAAGTAGAGGACGTAGTAAGTGCCGCCGCCGTTCAGGTTGGGGAAATAATTGATTTTCTGGATGAAATTCAGCAGCCACGGGACATACATCAGGCCGAACAAGGTCGTGGAAATGGCGAGGATGCCCGCCGTGTTGCTGCGCGAAACGAATTGGCGGAGGCACAAACCGAGCACGAAGAGAACCAGGAAGCTCGTTTCAAAATCGTTCACCCGCGCCGGCGAGTTGTGGAGTCCCAGCTTGCCCGTCAGGTGGAAGAACGTGCCCACGATTAACAGCATGCCCGCAAAAATTCCCCAGCCGCGAAAGCAAACCAGTTCCCGCTTTTCCACCAGCCCGTAGAATTCGGACAAGCCAATGCCCGCCAGCAAGACCATGATGCCGAGGAACACGCAATCGGAGATGAGCTTGTGCCCGGAAAACATCGCGCTCAGCACGATGCTCCACAGGACCACGAAGCTGGCGAGGCGGCGGAAGAAGACTTTGATTTTTGGGGGCGGCGCTGGCGGCGGAGTTGTCACAGCGAACATGGGTCAGGAAATAATCGGCGAGGCCGGTTCTGTCGAGATCATTGAGCCGGAATGGTTGGCCGGGACGAGCGCGCACGTGGCTTACAAGCCGCCGAAGCGCCGATGGCGGCGGGTGTATTCCTCCAGCGCTTCATACAATTGGGGCTTCCGAAATTCGGGCCAGAGCGTGTCGGTCACCACCAGTTCGGCGTAGGAGATTTGCCACAGCAGGAAATTGCTCACGCGCATCTCGCCGCTGGTGCGGATCAACAGGTCAACGTCCGGAATGTTTTTCGTGTAGAGGTGTTGGGCGAACACCTCTTCCGTGATCTCCGCCACGTCCAGTTTTCCTTGTTTGACTTTCGTGGCGATGCCCCGCGCGGCCTCAACAATTTCCTTCGTGGCGATGCCCCGCGCGGCCTCAACAATTTCCGTGCGCCCGCCGTAGCTCAGGGCGAGGACCAGGGTGAGGCCGTTGTTCTTGGCCACCGCGGCCATGGTCTTGCTCAATTGCTCCTGGACGAACTCGGGCAGGCGATAGACCTGGCCGATGACGCCGAGGCGGACATTGTAGCGATTGAGTTCGGCGATTTCGCTTTTCAAATAGCGCGCCAGATACTTCATCAGCGTGTCCACTTCCTCCTGGGGCCGGCTCCAGTTTTCAACCGAGAATGCGTAAAGGGTGAGGTATTTGACGCCCAGTTGGCCGACGGCCCGCACCGTCGCGCGGACCGATTCAGCGCCGTGACGGTGGCCCTCGATGCGGGGCAAGTTCCGCTGCCGGGCCCAGCGCCCATTGCCGTCCATGATGATGGCGACGTGGGTTGGCAGCAGGCTCCGGGCCTGCGGGCTTAACTGAACAGGATGCGCGCTCACCGGGGGGAGTTTAACCTGGCGATTTCATCTTTCGGACGCCGCGGCGCCGGGCACCGTCCATCAGACAACGATTGTTTGTTCGCGGGCCGGGCCGACGGAAACGAGAGTCAGCTTCGCGCCGGTCAATTTCGCGAGGGCCTGGAGGTAAGTTCGGGCGCGCACGGGTAGATCCTTCCACTGGCGGGTTCGGTGGGTCGGTTTCTGCCAGCCGGGGAAAGCCACGTACACCGGCTCGCATTTTGCCAGCAGCTCGATGTCATTGGGCACGTAGTTGAATGTCCGCGAACCGACACGGTAACCGACACAAACGCGGATCACCTCCAGCGAGTCCAAACCATCCACGTTGGTCACGGCCAGTTCGTCGATGCCATTGACCATGGTGGCGTGGCGGGTGGCCACCGCGTCAAACCAGCCACAGCGCCGCGCGCGCCCCGTGGTGGCGCCGAATTCGCGGCCCATGCTGTGCAGCAGATCGGCGATCTCGGAGTTCTCGGTGGGCAGGGGCCCTTCGCCCACGCGCGTCGTGTAAGCCTTCATCACCCCCACCACGCGGTCCATGCGATGGGGCGGAATGCCGGAGCCGGTGCAGGCGCCGCCGGCAGTGGTATTGGAGGAAGTCACGAAGGGGTAGGTGCCATGATCGATGTCGAGAAAGGTGCCCTGGGCGCCTTCGAACAAGATATGGTCGCCGCGGCGCGTCGCTTCGTGCAGCAAGACGACCGTGTTGGTGACAAATGGCTTCAGTCGTTGTCCGGCGGTTCGGTAGGCGGCGTGCACTTTGTTGAACGACAGTGGCCGCGCGCCAAAGGCCTTGAGAATTTCGTTGTTCTCCTTGATCTTCAATCGGAATTGCCGCTCGAACCGCGCCGGATTGATCAAGTCGATCATCCGCAAGCCGGTGCGCGCCGCCTTGTCGCCATAGGCCGGGCCGATCCCGCGCTTGGTTGTGCCAAGCTTATTCTTGCCTTTGAGGATTTCGCGCTGTTCGTCCAGCTCGCGGTGGTAGGGACAGACCAGATGCGCGGTCTCGCTGATGGACAAATTTCCGTCCACCTTCACGCCGAGCTTGAGCAACCCGTCGATTTCCTCGACGAGACTCACCGGATCGACCACCACGCCGTTGCCGATGACGCAGAGTTTGCCCTTGCGGAGGATGCCCGAGGGGATCAGGTGAAGCACATATTTTTGGCGGCCGATGTGGACGGTGTGGCCGGCGTTGTTCCCGCCCTGGGTGCGGACCACCACGTCCGCCTGCCGGGTCAGCACGTCGATGATTTTCCCTTTGCCTTCGTCGCCCCACTGGGCGCCCACCAGAATTGTATTGGCCATAGCTTTTGGGGTTACGGCAGTTGCCGCTGGCACGTCGCGCCGGGCCCCTTCCCGCGGAATTTAAAATTCATCGCTTCCAGGTTCATCGCGCGCTGACAATAAAAATCCCCGAAGGGTAAATTCGGGGCCGGCGCACGGTCTTTACCGGCGTACCGGCGCACCGTAGAAGAACCATCGCCGGCTGTCAACGCCCGATTCCGCGCGATTCCGCGCAGTCGCCAGGCGCTTTCCGCGCTCCGCCCGGTCGTGCTATCATCGTTCCATGATTCAACGCGAAGATGCGGCCGGGTTGATTGTGATCAGCCAACTCGCGCATGCGTGGGTCTCGGGCCAACTGGCGCGCGCCTGGGGAAACCAACGCTTCGGCGAGTTTGCTCCGCGTGAGGAAATCTGCCAGGCGGCCGAGCAACACGATCTCGGTTTCCTGAAGTGGGAACAAGCCCCCACCCTCAACTGGCAGAACGGCCTCCCGCACACGTTCATGGATCTGCCCACGCGGCGGCACTTGGAAATCTGGTCCGCCGGGGTCCAAGACATGCTCTTGTTCGGCCGCTATCCGGCGTTGCTGGTCTCGCTGCATTTTACGGCCATGTGCGAGCGGCACCGGCTCGTTGACCAACCCGAGGAGGCGCGGCTGAAACGAGATTTTTTGGTGGAACAGACCGCCTTCCAATCCGCGCTCCTGACCTCCCTCCGCAACGATCCGTATTACGCCCCTTTCAGCGGCGACGATCTACTCGCGCGGCATCGGCAGCTCATGGCCGCCTGGGATCGGCTTTCGCTTTTGCTGTGCATCGGGCTGGACTCGGAGCGCGTCGTCGAGGAAGTCCCGAGTCGTGCGGGCCTGGCCGCCCTCACGTTGACGCCGGCGGATGACCGATCCGGGCGGATCATCGTAGCGCCCTGGCCGTTTCGCAGCGAACCGGTCAGGCTGGTTTGCGAAGGGAAACGGCTGCCGCGGCACTTCAAAGCGGAGGGCGAGATGCGCGAGGCGTTGCGCACGGCCCCGACGGTGACGCTGCAGATTGAGTTGTTGCCGTCCTGAGAACTTATGAATGGTTTGAATCTGATCGGTTGCGTCCAGCGGGTCAAACCCCGCGCTGGCTCGCCAAAGTGATGCCGGCCAGGACCACCAGGCCGCCAACGCCCTGCGGGAAGCTCAACGGTTCGTGCAGCACGAGCCAGGCGACCGCCGCGGCCACCACGGGTTGCAGGAGCAGGCTCACGGATGAGATGGAAGCGGGCAAATGTCCAAAGGCGTAGGCGATGAGCGTCTGCCCGCCCACGTGGCTAATCAGCGCAAGGCCGATCAACACCCACCATCCGCCCGCCGTGGCGGCCAGCAGGTTTTCGCCGGAACAAACCGCGATCAGCAGCAGGGCCGGACACGAGACCAGGCCCGACCAGGCCATGATCGTGGCGCTGGAAAAGGAATGCCGCAGGTGTTTTACCGCCAGGAGATAGCCGGCATAAAAGAGGGCTGTGCCGATGGCGAGCACATCGCCGAGCAGGTGCCGGACGTTCAAATTGAAACTGGCACCGACCAGCAGCACGGCTCCGCCGAGCGCGAGCAACATGCCGATGACGAAGACGCGGGAGATTTTTTCGGCGAACAGGAATCGGGCGCCCAGCGTCACGAAGATCGGGGCGAAGTTGGTCAGCAAAGTCGAATTGGCCACGGACGTGAATTGGAGCGACCAATGCCATACGGCCAGATCGCCGCTGAAGAATAATCCCGCCGATCCCAACCAGAGATAATCGCTCCGATTCACGGGCGTGCGGGAGGACGGCGATTTCTCCCGCTCGATTCCCAGCCACACCCAAAGCAGGGGAAGGGCGAAAAGGATGCGGAAGAACGCGGTGGCGCTGGGACCGACCTCGCTCAACCGGACCAGGACCGGGGCAAATCCAATTCCGGCCGCTCCGGCCAGCAGGGCGCCGAAGGCGAAACGGGTTTGTGGCGAGTCCAAGGCGGGGCGGGTCGATTGGCAGGGTCTGGTCGGCCGGCTGGAGAGAGCGGAGGGCTGATGGCCGAGCTTATTTCTTTGGCGCGAGACGCATGACCGCCGCCGTCATGGCCCGGACCCCAGTTGTGATCGTCGGCTCGGGCTGGGGATGATAACGGCTGGAATGCAAGGAGGGCAGCGGCTGGCGGCTTCGCTCGCTCTGCTTGACTTGTTCGGGATCCACCGAGCCCAGCCAGAACATGCAAATCGGGATTTTCTCAGCGGTGCGGCCGTACTGGCTGAAATCCTCGCCCCCCATGCTGGGCTTGCGGTTCAGGACGTTTTTCTCGCCCAGGAGGTCGCGGAAAACCGCGGCGAGGGTTCGGGTCAGCTCGGGATTGTTGTAAAGCGCCGGGAGGGGTTCCTCATGAGGCTCGACCAGCGGCAGGCGCTCTTCCGGAACGCCCGCCGCGATCGCCTGGCCTCGCACGATCCGCTTGATCGCGTCGAGCGTGTGCGCGCGGACATCGTCGGTGAGCGAACGAACCGTGACCTCCAGCTTGACCTCGTCCGGGATGATGTTGTGCTTCGTGCCGCCGTGGATTGAGCCGACGGTAACCACGGCCGAGTCGAGCGGATCGGTTTCGCGGCTGACGATGGTTTGGAGCGCGAGCACGATTTCGGCGGCGAGCACGATCGGATCCTTCGTCTTGTGGGGCCAGGCGCCGTGGCCGCCGACCCCGCGAATCGTGATGTCCAGCGCGTCCACGTTGGCCAGGAAAAAGCCTTCCGCCACGCCGATGGCGCCGGCGGGCAGCTCGGCATTGACGTGCAGGGCCAGGCAGAAATCGGGTTGCGGGAAGCGCGTGAACAGGCCGTCGGCCAGCATCGCCTTCGCTCCGCCACTCCGTTCTTCGGCGGGCTGCCCGATGAACACGGCCGTGCCGCTCCACGCGTCTTTGAGCCGGGTCAGCATGCGGGCGGTGCCGACCAAGGAAGTGATGTGCAAGTCGTGGCCGCAAGCGTGCATCACCTCCACCTCGATTCCCGCATCGTTGGTGGCGCGCGCGTGGCTGGCGTACGCCAGGCCGGTCTGTTCCTTGACCGGCAGCGCGTCGAGATCCGCGCGGACCAGAATAGTGGGGCCGGGACCGTTGCGAAGCACTCCAACTACACCGTTGGTCCCAACCTTGGTGGCAACCTCCAGGCCGAGTTGGCTCAATTCACCGGCGAGTTTGCGCGCCGTCTGCTCTTCGTGATACGAAAGTTCGGGATGCGCGTGGAGATCTTCGTAGAGCTTTTCCAGGGAGGGGTATTCTCGCTTCAAAGCCGCTTGCACGCGCTCATCAATTGGAGCGGCGATGGCCAACCCGTGAATCGACGCCAGCAGGCAGAGGCCGGCCGCTGGCCGAAGGCAAAGTGAATTCACGGCCTCAACGGTTCTGGTCGCGGGCATTCGTTAGCAAATTTCAGGGCCGCGTCGATGTAAATCTCGCCCGTCATTTCGCCCAGGCTGGTGCGGGAAACGTACTCATAACGTTTGAAACTGCCCCAGTCCACCTTGGTGAGAATGTAGCCGAAGGCGTCGTTCGTCAGGCCGAAGAGCAGGTTGTGCTGGCCGCGCATCTTGCGCTTGAGATAAAAGCCGATATTCGGCAGCGCTTCGCCGGGGATGGTCAGGATTTGCGCATTGCCCACGTTCACCACATTCAACTGCGTCGCAACCTGATCATCAGCCGAACGTGGATACCCGAGGGGAGAACCTTGGATGATCTTCCGCATCATCGGCGAATCAACCGGGAACGAGATGGTTTTCGCGAAACAGGCCAGCTTGGGTTCGTTCTGGACGGGCGCCGATTGGACAATGCGCAGCGCCTCCTCCGCGAGCAGGCGGCCGATCCGCCCGCATTCCGCCCAAGTGCCAACGTCCTTGCCCGCGGGGCCGCGATTGTCCGCCGTGACCATCCCGCCCTGGGCACTGTTCATGAAAATCCCGATGCCGCCGCCTTGCTCCTGGAGGCGATCGTAAAGCGGACCAATCAAATCCGGACTCAGAATCCCCGCGCTCGCGCCGAGGACTTCCGGGTGGATCGCGTAATTGACCAGGGTGGCGAACGGCTTGCCTTGGGCGTCGAGCGCCTGGATCACGTGACAGCGCGGGTCGTACAACTGTTCGGCGTAGTAATTGTACGCGATCTTTCCCTTGGCCTCGCCGGTCGCGATCTTGAGCGAAGCCGGTTGCATTTTTTCGCTCGCCTCGTTGATGGCTTCGGCCATTTTCGCGCAAACCGTGTCCAGGTACGCCAGGTCCGAGGCGAAGCCGCCCTTGCCGTCGGGAAAGCCGTAACAATCCGGCGCGCTGTGGGTGTGCGTCGCGCCGATCAAAATGTTTTCCGGCGGAATCCCTCGCGCCTTCGCGCGCACTTTGTTTCCCAGCACCGACGGAAAACCGAGGAAGTCGGCGGAGACAATCGCCACCCGCGTCTCACCTCCTTGCAAGACCAGGGCGCGCACCGTGAGGTCCCCTTCCTTTCGGGAGACCGGGTGAGACGGTCCAACGCCTCCCGACACGGGCAACAAGGAGTCGGGCGTCACCACTCGCACGGCAATCCCCGCCCGAAACTCAGCCGCCGCGAGGCTGGCATCGAGAGTGAAGCTGAAAAGAAACCAGGACACCAAGGCCGCGCCGAATATATTCCGTGAGGGAATCCAAAGGCGAGCGCGGCAGGCCAAGAGGAGGCTTCTGGGTTTGTGGCGATTGTCGAAAATGGGGATATTCATTTTACATGGTTTCGACTGCTACGGGACGAAAGCATGACCGCTCTCCGGGCAATTGCCAAGCATGATCGTGGGACCACAGTTCGCCACTGGTGTGATTAGATGTGGGTGCGCAGAGCGAGGCTGCCGGCTAAAGCCAGCGTTCCATTGCGGCCGGAACGCCGGCTTTAGCCGGCAGCCTCGCACCCACTTCCAATCACACCCGTTCGCCACGCCATGCGATGCACGCTATGACGCTGGCGAGAAGCCCCGCCGCCGGGCGAAGTGTCAGGCAGCCGCGCTGGCAACCCGCGAGCGCCCGCGGAACAGGTGGCTCGTCACTTGAGCACCGCTGGCAATCAAATGCTTTCCTTTAGGCTCGGTTTTCCACTAAAATTGAATTTGCTCTGGTATGGCTGTTGTGAACTCCGGAGTGGCAGTCCACCCCTTTTGATAGTGCAAGTTTCCGCCTCCATCAATTGCCCGTTCTGCGGCCAGACCTTTGAGCTGGTCATCGACACGAGCATCGCCTCGCAACGCTTCACCACCGATTGCGAAGTTTGCTGCCGGCCGGTTGAAATTCTCGTCGAGGCCGAGCCGGGCGAAATCTTGTCGTTGGACGTCCAGAGCGGTTGATGGGCGCCAACCGGGCGCTGGCCGGCGGAGCGGCCGCCGCGTGAATTTCTTTGTGTTCTTCGCCCCCGTTCGCGGCTAAGGTTCCGCGGAATGTAACTGTATGACACCAAACAGAATTCTTTGGGTTTACATCGTTGTCCTCGTCGCAGGCGGTCTGGTTGGGCTGCTGAAAGCCAACAGCAAGATCTCGCTCATCATGTCGCTCGCTTTCGCCGCGGCGTTGGCCCTTTGCGCGACGGACATCGTGCAGGTCCCGCGTCTGGCCGACATCATCCTTATTTTCCTGGTGGTCTTTTTCGGTCTGCGGTTCGCCAAAAGCAAGAAGTTCGTGCCCGCCGGCCTGATGAGCGTGCTGACGGCTGCGACGCTGGCTTGGCGACACTGGGCCTAAAGCCCGGAGCGTGGCGCGGGCGAATCCCGCCCGGCAGTCGCTTTATTCCGGCCGTGCAAACCCATCTCCCCATCTGGCAACTCCACGCGGAGATCGTCGGCCGGCTCCGCGAGGGCAATCGCCTCGTGTTGGTCGCTCCGACCGGCTCTGGCAAGACCACGCAGGTTCCGCAAATGCTTCTAGACGCCGGGCTGGCGCCGGAACAAAAAATCGTCGTGCTGCAACCGCGGCGCGTCGCGGCCCGCACGGTCGCCGCGCGGGTCGCCTGGGAACGGAATGGCCGGCTGGGCGCGGAAGTTGGCTATCAAATTCGTTTCGACGATGTCACCAGCCTGGGCACGCGCATCTGTTTCGTCACGGAAGGCATCCTCCTGCGCTGGCTGCAGGATGATCGGACGCTGCCGGAGGTCGGGGCCGTATTATTCGACGAATTTCACGAGCGGAATTTGTTGAGCGACGTCGCGCTGGCGCTCGTCAAACAGCTTCAGCAGACGCGGCGGCCTGAGTTGAAGATGGTCGTCATGTCCGCCACCCTGGATGCCGCGCCGGTGGCCGAGTATTTGGGCAATGAAGCAAGCGCGGCGCCGGTGCTCGTTTCGGAAGGACGAAGTTTCCCGGTCGAGGTCCGTTACCTGGAACAACGCGACGAGCGCCCCGTCACCGAGCAAGCCGCGGATGCGGTGGAGCGCATCGTCAATTCAGGCGAGCCGGGAGATATTCTGGTTTTTATGCCGGGCATGGGTGAGATCAACGCCACCATCAATGCCCTTCGCGCGGCGCGCACAAGTGAGCGGCTCGCCTTGATCCCGCTGCACGGGGAGTTGCCGCCCGAAGAACAGGATCGCGCCTTCGCGCCCAATCCCCTGCGCAAAATCGTTGTGGCCACCAACGTCGCGGAAACTTCGGTGACGATTGACGGCATCCGCCACGTGGTCGATGGCGGATTGGCCCGCGTCGCCCGCTACGATCCTGAGCGCGGCATCGCCACGCTGCTGCTCGAGGCCATCAGCCGCGCTTCGGCCGACCAGCGCACCGGCCGCGCCGGACGCACGGCGCCGGGAACCAGTCACCGTCTCTGGACCGAGAGCGGGCAACTGAACCGTCCCGAACGGAACACGCCGGAAATTCAACGGAGCGATCTGGCGGAAGTCGTGCTTTTGCTCCATTCGCTGGGCATCAAGCGGGCGGCCGAGTTTGACTGGCTCGACCAGCCTGATCCGCAGGCGGTCGAACGCGCCGAGAAACTGTTGGTGACACTGGGAGCGCTGGCGCCGGCAAATCGCGGCTCCGGCCGGACCCCGATCGAGGCGATGGCACAACTGGCCGAAGCAGCCACGGACCTGACGCCGATCGGTCGGCGCATGTTGCGCCTGCCGATGCACCCGCGCTATTCGCGCATGTTGGTGGAGGCTTGGCAGCGCGGCTGTGTTCCCGCCGCGGCGTTGTGCGCGGCGCTGGTCAGCGGACGGGATTTGCTCATGCGACTCCGACGCGACGACAAGCATATCACCGAAGCGCGGGAACTCTTCGAAGCGAGCCAGGAATCGGATTTTTACACGCTGATGCGCGCCTATCAGTTCGCGAAGAAAAACAACTTCAACGTCGAGACCTGCCGGCGTTACGGCATCCATGCCCAGACGGCCCGCCAAATCGAACAGACTTACGATCAAATCGTGGCGATCGCCGGGCGGCAAAGGCTCGATCAAGAGCGTGAAACGGGCGCGGCAGACCAGGCCTCGACGGCGGAGGCCGGGAGGAAGGAGCGGGCGGGAACCCATCCGCCCGCGGATGACGCCTTGCCGCGCTGCATCATGGCCGGTTTCATCGATCAGCTCTGCGTTCGGCGAGACCAGGGGACGCTGGAATGCGAGTTGACCGAGGGCCGCCACGGCACGTTGGTGCGCGAGAGCGTGGTGCAAAACGCCCCGTTGCTCGTCGCCGCGACGATTCGCGAAGTCGCCTCGCGCGCCTCGGAAAACCTCACGCTGCTGGGCTTGGCCAGCGCCGTGAAGCGCGAGTGGATCGAGGAGATGTTCGCGCAGCACCTTGCCGCGCGGGTCGAGCATCTGTTCGATCGCACGCATAAACGGGTGGCGGCGGTCAAGCTCGTCCGCTTTCAAGACCTGGTCATTCATCACGAACACCAGCGCGAAGTGGAGGCCGCCACCTCCGGGCGCTGCCTGGCCGAGGCGTACCGGAAAAGTTATTTCGATCTGCCGCTGCTCAACCACGAAGTCAAACAATTCATTGCCCGGGTGAACGTGGTCTGCGCGGTGTGCCCGGAACTAGAGTTTCCGCCGCTCGATGAACAAGCCCTCACCGCCTGCCTGGGACGGGCCTTCGCCGGCCTGACGCTGGTAAAAGAGGCCCAAGCCACGCCGGTCCGTGATGAATTCCGCAAGCACCTCGCGCCGGAGCAACTGGCCTGGCTGGACGAGCTGGCGCCGAGAGAAATTCCCTGGCCCGATGGAAGCAAGGCAAAGCTCCTTTATCCCCCGGCCGCGACGGATGACGACGGCAAGCCGAACTCACCGGAGCTGCAGGTGAAGCTGCGCGACTGTTTTCAGTTGAAAGCGCAACCGCGCGTCTGCGAAGGCAAGTTGCCGGTGAAACTCTGGTTGTGCGCCCCCGATGGCAAGCGGATCGAGGCCACGCTCGACTGGCCGGCGTTCAAAACCAATGGCTATCCGAAGCTCAAACCGATGCTGCTGAAGAAGTATCCGGGCGTGGCCTGGCCGTGACGCGGAGCGACGGCCCGCGGCGCCGGCCTACCGGGCGTAACTGGCGGCGAACTTGCGGACGCGGTCAAAATTCTGCTGGCCGAAATCCCGCTCGATCAGCCCTTTGTTGCCCTTGATTCGCACCTTCACCACTTTGGCGTCGGCGATCTTCTGGATCTGAAGGTTGGTGCAGGGATAGATCGCGTTTTCGCGAACCAATTCCTTCTTGTAGGGCTTGCGCATTCTTTGGCTGCCGGTCCCGTCGAATTTCATCGTCTCGCCATCGACGATCAGCGTGAGCGTGTCGCCCGGCGGGATTTCCAGGTAGCCCACCTCCTGCCTGGCCATGTAATTGACCTCGAGGTAATAGACCGCTTTGTCATAAGACTTGAACACGCGCGAGGCATTCAGCCACACCAGTTCGCGCGGCTCGCCCGGGGTCTCCAGCAAGTTTTCCCCCATCAGGTCGGTCCGCAAACCCGACACGTCATCGTAATGCGTGGTGACATCCGGCGTCGGGCTGGCGCAACCGGCCATCAGCGCCAGCACCCCGGACAGCATCAAATTCGCCTTCATAGTTTTCCTTTCGCAACGCACAATTTCGACGCCTTGATTTTACGCCGTGTTCACCAGTGGCGTCAATCCGCTGCCTCGGGCGACGCGCTCGCGGATGGCGAAGCGTCGGATTCCATTAGCCTTGCGTCGCAGGCGGCAGTGCCGGCTTGTAAATGAAGAAGGAAACGCAGCCGAGTGCCACCGCCTGGGCCAATCCGCTGAAAAACCATTTCAAGGCAATTTCCCCCGGCAACGGCGTTACCACGTAAGTGATCAGCGTGGTCGCCTGACTAAACAGCCCCATAAACAGGCCGTACACACAGGCGCACTTGACGCCGCCACGCTCGGCGAAGCCGGTCGCCCAGAGGACGACGAAGGTGGCCGCCATTAGCAGTTGGCCGCTGAGCATCCAGGCGAATCGAACGTTCCTCTCCGTCTCCGTTCGCCAGAGGGACATCGTGGCCATGTAGTCGGGCCTCAGCCAGAGGCCGTGAATAAGAAAGTTGCTGCCAAAGAGGAAGACGAATGCCGTGAAGATGGCGATGATAAGGCGTTTGGAGTTCATGCGGTCGGATCGTTCCAGCTTTTTCGCTTCGGGGCAAGAAAAGATGAGTTTGTGCCGGACCCTTTTCTGGACAGAATGGACTGAGACGTGGGATCGGCGCGCGTCCAAGTGATGCATGCGTAAGCGCAAAACCATTATGAAGATTCATCCCAAAGATTTTCGCGTTCGGCCGGGCGAAGAAGTCAGACTCAGCAGGCTCCTCGCGAAGTGACCGGCGGTCAACATTTCGGCCTCCGCATTCCCTGGTGGCCGCCCGCCGCGCCCGCGACATTTTTTCCCATTAAACGAAGATAAGCGAAGATTTTCCCCTAGTTCATCGGAGTCATAAATGAAAAAAGTGTTACGTTCGTCAAACCTTTAGCCTACCTAGCCATCCGTTCAGCATTTCCCCGCGTCCAACGCGCGCGACCGAAATCGAGGTTCGCCGGCGCCAGGTTTGCTCCAACGGCTTGCCCGCAGGCCGGTGCATCGGCGGAGCCGGCGGCTGGGGCCAAGCCGGCCTTGGCGCCTGCCTCTCCTTCGCGGACAGCCAGATAGGGCGCGGCCTCCTCATGCGATCCGGGAACGCCGCCTTCAGGCGGCAGCGTCCGCAGACAGCCCAGACCGGGCGCGGTCTCCTCACCGCGCCGATACCCGGCCCAACCACTGCCCGGCTCGAAGTGGCGGAAGTGGCTAAAGGCGGCTGCGTGGACGGCTGCCTTCCTGCTCAGCGCCGGGGGAAATCAAATTTCTCACCGTGAGACATTTGATAACTCCCTCTCGCTCAACGACCCTCCGAATATAGACCGTCCGAATATAAACCGCAATCTTCAATCCGCAATGGAAGTCCCTCGCCATCAGCACCTTGCAACTAAAATCTCACCGTGATAAGTTCCATAACTCCCTCTGGCTCAACGGCCCGGTTGGGCCAGTCACCGCAACCCGTCCCGTAGGGACACCGGAAATTAGCCTATGTTCTGACTGCGTCGCGGCTCCTGCATTCTGCACTCCGCCGTCGAGGCGGACAACACCTTCTCCTGGGGGAGAAGGACAGGATGAGGGCGGAATACGCTCCCCAATCCGCAAATAGGTGTTCCAAACGCTTTCCATCGACCTTTCCGAGTTTATGAGTTTCGGCTGTCCGCCATCTCGTTTCTGCCTTCTGCCTTTCCCCACCCAACCCCTTCTGGTCGTGCGACTTATCAAATCTCTCCCTGTGAGACATCTGAACGCGCCCCTTTTCCTGCCATTCCGTAATGGCCACGGCGAATGCTAGCAATCCCAAGGCTGCCACGGTGATCGACGTGGATTTTGAAGAGAGCGGTAACGGCGGCCCACAGATCAAGACGGATGTGCACGAATTCGAGCTAACGACTGAGCTCTCTTGCGCCGCCGTGCGGAGGCTCTGATCCGAAGGGCTGAAAGCCCGAAAGAAAATAGCCCAGGGCAAGCCAGGTGAAACGAGCGCCGCCCTGGGTAAACGAACCAAATGAATTCAAGCCCTGAAAGGGCGAACGAAAAGAGGCGCGTTCTAGGGCGGAACCTGATAAAATTCCCCAACCAATAAATGTATGGATCAAATCGAACGAATCGCAGACTTGATTCTCTCAGAACTCAACCACTTCTCTGAAACCTTCACACTTCAGGGCGCGACTGCTCAGGTCTATCAGTCGCAACACCAACTTCACGACGAGCCGTTCATCGGATACTTGGAGACAAAGGCGAACGGCCGGACGGAATTGTTCCTCATCTGCCGGAACTACGTTCCTCTTTCGACGAATCCCTTAGCGCCAAACGCTTCGTTCGCTAGCTATCTAGCGCCCGTTGGCCGACTCATGGCCGTCGAACCTGGTCAGACCAAGGAGGTAAAAGTTCGTGATGCCCACCTGCCGCATTTCGACGTCACGGCATACGAAGTCATCGGAAAAGATGAGTTCACCCCGCAGCAAGAGGACCAAGGATGGGACGCGCGAGAAAACAAGCTCGCGCTTGTCAACTTCCGGCAGTTCATCGAGTCGCTTCGCGACTGGCGTGCGGGCTTGGGCAAACCGACGGCACGTCGGGTCGCGGTCAAGGTTCAACTTCCTGAGCAGGCCATTCTCGACGGCGTTCAGGATGAAATCTTTCGCCTCCCGGTAAACAAGACGATTCTCATTTACGGTGCGCCAGGCACAGGAAAGACAACAGTAGTGCTGAAGCGACTGGCACAGAAAACGAAATACGAATTCCTGACCGATGAGGAAAAGCGGTTGGTTGACCGCACAGCTTGGCGCGAGAATGAGAACTGGGTTTTATTCACGCCCAATGACCTTTTGAAAGGTTATCTCAAGGAGGCTCTGGCCAAGGAGCGATTGCCAGCGACCGACAACCATGTCCATGTTTGGAGTACCTTCAAGAGCGACCTGCTGCGCGACATCAAATTCCTTCGCATCGGCAACCAAGGCACTTTCACAAAGGCTGACCGTGGTACCACTTTGCTTAAGCGACAGACCAGTTCGGAGACCCTGGCTCTGACCAACGCTTTCATGAAAGCTCTGCCGAGGCTCATTGATGACTACTTTCGTGACGAGGTTCTGAAATTTGCAGCCGCCGCCCGTCAGACATCTGCGAAGCTGCGTGCTGAAACGCAGAACGTCCTCCTGAAGGCACTCGACATGATGGGTTCGGCGGGGAGCGACGTTGTGGAGCAAAGAGAGGCGCAGCGACGCGTCGAGGGGTATCGAGCCTTGGCTGCCACGCTCGACAGGGTGTTGCAGTTTTCCGAGGAAACCTCTGGGCTGGCTGACCGGCCCAAAGGGGACAAGCGCCTTTGCTCACCGGAAACAATCGCGTCAATTAGGCAACAGGTCTCTGGCCGACTTGGGGAAATCGCCGGCTTGGAACCTTATCCGGGCATCTTCTCCAATCTGCCTGGTTTGGTTGGAGCATTGCGCGGCGAAATCTCCGCGCTATCCGAACGGTTGAGTTTTCCACAGATTTTCGGAAGGATTCCGAACTTCTACCAAGAATTTCGGAAACAGTTTTTGGATCGCTTTTTCAAAGAGGACTCGATCAGTGACGTCAACTCAAGGAAAGTGGATGCGTTGGAACTGGACACGCTACTCTTTGCTGCGTTGGAAGTCGTGAGAGAGTATTTTTCCCAAGACATGCCGACGAACTCCGCGCCGGGATTTTTGCGGTCGCAAATGCGTGGCATGGTCGCCATCGACGAAGCGACGGACTTTTCCCCGGTTGAAATTGGCTGCATGCAGCGCCTCTCTTCGCCGAGCTTGAGTTCGGTAACACTCAGCGGCGACTTGATGCAGCGATTGACGCCGCATGGCCTAAACAAGTGGGAAGAATTGGCGGATGTCGGTGTAGCCGCTCAAAGTTATCCGCTCGCCGTTTCATACCGGCAAACGCATCGGTTACTTGAAGTCGCTGCCGACTTGTACCTGCACTTCATGAAGGACGAGCCGCCGTTCCGGTCTGCGTATGCAGCAACCGCGTCAGATCCGCCACCGCTTCATTTCAGAGCGAGAGCCGACAAATCCACTGCCGATTGGATCGCCGAACGCGTCGTGGAGATCTACGAGATTAACGATGGCAGACTGCCAACCATTGGTGTGCTTGTTCCTGTTGCCGATCAAGTCGCAGACTTCACGACCAACCTCTCGGACCGCCTCTACGCGCACTCGATCGAAGTCGAGGGGTCACCGGCCGGCCAAGGCCTGGGCGACTCAGCGCGAGTGCGAATCTTCGCGGTCGAACACATCAAGGGACTGGAGTTTGAGGCCGTGTTCTACGCGGACATTGACCAAATGGCTGAGAATACTGGCAATCTCATCGAGCGTTACCTTTATGTTGGTTTGAGTCGCGCGCGCAGTTTCCTCGGAATGACATACACAACACAATTCCCACCACGGCTGGAATGCGTGCGAAAACATTTCCCGGAGCAGGAAACGTTCGCTGGTCAGGTTGCCTAGCTGCCAATGCCTACGAGTTCCATGCTGCCAGCGGACTACCGAAAGCACGCGATAACTTTTCTGTCGTTCTGGGGTAAAGAAGAACTTTCGACGCAAGAAAATCTCTTTGAGGTCATCCAAAGATTCGCGCGGCGTTTCGTGGTTGATAACAATGTTGACTGGCTTGAGTTGTCAGCCGCGCCTGAAAATGCGGACACCGCGTTCGTCCTGGGCACGACAGCGGATAAGGAGGCCTGGCGACTCCGCGCTCTATTGGAAACTCCGGACGGCACTCCGAAAATAAGACTCAACGTGTTCATGTTTGGGTGGAGAAGCCCGACGCCGAAAGACATTCTTTGCGGGCATCGGACACCGCTCCTCCTCATTTCTCGGCTTGACGAACATCTCACAAAGATTCTGGACATGGACGGTCTTCGGAAGTTCGACCAACAAGCGAAGGGTAAGGCAAAATGGGATACCTCCACGTCAATCGCAGAGGAAAAAACCAAAGTGCTGGCCTTGCTTGGTGTGAGTCGAATCGGGGAGGCAGCCGAGCCGAAAGCGCGACGTGTGAAAGATGAAGCTTTGAAAATGTCGATAGAACTAGAACGCAACCAGTGTTTTAAGGATTTTTGGAAAAGCAACGACGTTTCTCGTTACGGCTACGCCCGCTTGTTACTCGCGTCGCGCAGCGCGCGAAACGAGTTTGCGGATGTTGACTACCCTCATGTTTTCGGAGACCGGTATCTCGTCCAGAACGCATTGTTCCTCAAGGCGGGAATTCTTAGCCGGGACAACAGCGTGAAGAAAATGGCAAGGTTTTGCGGACTACCTTGTTTTGACCTGCCTCGATGACGACTCACCACAGTACACAGGAGTTGTTTCGCCCTTGCAGGGCTTGGATAATCGCTTGGACGATTTACCCAGGGCGCTTCGCACGGCCACATTTGTGAGATGACTTCCTCGTCAACAACAACCCTAGGATGACGAGCTTTTGTACTTGTCGTGATAACGCACCCAATTCTGCGTGGCGTCAGGTTTTTCGTCGCGGCCTTTGGCGGTCAGGTCGAGGAAATTGTAGGTGGTGTTCATCAAGTCAATCCCGCGCGCATAAGCCGAGTAGGTGTGATAAATATCGCCGTTCTGGTCGCGGTAAAACGCACTGACACCTTGAAGTTCGTCAATTTTCATTTTGACCTTGCCGTAGTTGTAGGGCAGCACCCCGCTCTTTATCTGTTCCGGCGTGAACGACACGTTGAAATCAAAATTGAAATCCGTGCCGAACGAGGACAGCCAGTTGAACCCCCAGCCCATGCGCCTCCGGAACGGCTCAATTTCCGTCAGCGGCGCGCGGGAGACGACGGCGAAAGCCGTGTCGCGCTGTCCAAGATGAATGTTCGCGCTGTCGTAATGGTCGGCCCAAAACGAGCAATGGGGGCAACCTTCCTTCCAGCCCGGCCCGAACATGAAGTGATAGACAATGAGCTGGCTCTTGCCGCAGAACAAATCGGCGAGCGTCACCTTGCCCGTCGGCGCGTCGAAAACGTATTCTTTTTCGATTTTGACCCAAGGCAGCTTGCGGCGTTGAAGGTTCAATTCGTCGCGCAGTTTCGAGAACTTCTTTTCTTTCACCAGAAGTTGCTTGCGGGCAACAAGCCATTCTTTTTGCGAAACCACTTTGCGGTTTTCGATTCCGCGGACGGTTTTGATTTTCGGCATGATGCTTTCCATTGTTTTATTGTTGCTACGTTGTCAGTTTAGAGCGTGTTTTAAAAACCGCCCGGTCAGGGGACCGGGCCTCCAATCGGGCCGGAATCGCCGTGTTTCCTGTAGGCCGCGTGCCCTCACGCGGCGCTTTCGTGGATTTTTAAAACCGGCTCTTAGATTTTCAAACGGAGTTTGATGATTTTCATAAATCCGATTCGACCTGGAGTTTGAGCCGTTGCAGATGATCGTCCCAAATCAATTCGAACTGCGCGATCCAGTCCTTTACCGCGCGCAACGGCAGGGAATTCAACCGGGCCGGGCGCCCGCGTTTCCGCCGGCAGGCGCGGGCCAGCCGCGCGTGGCGGACCCGGCCGCGCTTTTCATGGGCGACCAGGCCGGCGCGTTCGAGGACGAGCAGGTGTTTGCGAATTGCGGTCAAGGAAACCGCGTGCGGTTTGGCCAACTGGCCGAGCGAAGCTTCGCCCCGGGCCAATTGGTCCAGCATGGCGCGCCGGATGGGGTCAGACAGGGCCGAGAAAGCAACGTCCAACGAACTGCGTGAATACTGAACCATGTGGTTCAGTATCCAGAGACTCGTTTTCGTGTCAAGTGATTTCAATCAATTAGATGCTCCTCCCGCATCCTTGGCGAAGGAAAGGGGAGCGCGACCGTCCCGGTCGCAGCCGTCGGCGTCTCGCCGACGGAATCGTTGAAAGTTATTTCTTGCGCTTCCGGGCGCCGCCAACAATGTGGCCGGGCTTAATGCTTGTATGCCCATCCAATGAACAACGACCACGACCTTCAGGAGCAATGGACAGCGGTTGACCGCTACCTCACCGATTTGTTCGTGCCGCCCGACCCCGCGTTGGAGGCGGCGCTCCAGGCCAGCGCCGCCGCCGGCCTGCCGCCCATCCATGTTTCGCCCAATCAAGGCAAACTGCTGTTCCTGCTGGCGCAGGTCCAGGCGGCGCGGAACATTTTGGAAATCGGCACGCTGGGCGGTTACAGCACCGTCTGGCTGGCGCGCGCCTTGCCCGGCAACGGCCGCCTGATCACGTTGGAACTCGAGGAGAAATTCGCCGCCGTTGCCTGCGCCAACATCGCGCGCGCCGGTCTGGCAGATGTCGTCGAGCTGCGCCTCGGTCCGGCGCTGGAGACGCTGCCGCAACTCGCCGCCGAGGGTCGCGGCCCATTCGATTTGATCTTCATTGACGCCGACAAAGCCACCTATCCTGATTACTTCAAGTGGGCGCTCAAACTCTCCCGTCGCGGCAGCCTGATCATCGCCGATAACATCGTGCGCAAAGGCGCGGTGGCCGACGCCGCGAGCAGCGATCCCAACGTCCAGGGCGTGCGCCGCTTCAACGAACTGCTGGCCGCGGAGCCGCGCGTAAGCGCCACGGCGATCCAGACCGTCGGCAGCAAAGGGCATGATGGCTTCGCCGTCGCCCTCGTCACCGCCGACGGGTGCGACCGAGACGGTCGCGCTTCCCCTTTGCTCCACTAAGGATTCGGTTGAACTTGCTCCTGCACACACCGAACACCATCCTGGCCGCATAAGCCTTGAACATCAATATTGATGTTGACAAACCATGGAATTCGCCGTAGAGTTCTACGAGACGGATGCGCGACTGGCTGGAAAGACATGCGACATGAAAAAGACGAATTTCGACCGCTACCTGGCCGAGCAAATGCAAGACGAGGCGTTCGCCGCCCGCTTCCAGCAGGCCGGCGAAGCGTGGGACGTTGCCCTGCAGCTCGCCGCCTTGCGCGAGCAGGCCGGCCTGTCGCAAAAGGAACTCGCCGCCCGCCTCAAGACCTCCCAGCAGCAGATCAGCCGGCTCGAATCTCCCGCCTACGAAGGCCATTCCTTGAGCATGCTCCGCCGCGTCGCCAAGGTTCTCAAAGCCCGTGTACGGGTTGTGATCGAGCCCGCCACCGGCCCACAAACCAGCGCTCTGGCCGAAGCCGCGGTGCCGTATCGCGTCAAACGCGCCGCCGGCAAATCGGCATGAGCGGCCGCATTTGCTTTGCTTGAATTTGGCCCGCGGGATATGGTCAAATCATTGTGCGAATGAAGCTGCGCTTCTCCTTACGCTTTCTGCTTGCGTTGCTCCTGGTGTTGGCCGGCGCGGGCGACCGGGCGCTGGGCAAACTCTCGCCCGAACAAGCCGCCAAATTGCCCCCGGCCGCGGCGGGCAAGATTGATTTCACCCAGGACATCAAGCCGATCTTCGAGGCGAGCTGCATCAAGTGCCACGGGCGAGGCCGTGCCAAAGGCGACTTCCGGCTCGACACCCGCGAAACCCTCCTTTCGGGCGGCGAGTCCGGCGCCGCGGTGACGCCGGGCAAGAGTCAGGAAAGCCTCCTGATCGAACTGGTTAGCGGCCTCGACCCGGACAACGTGATGCCCAGGAAAGGCAAGAAGTTGACCGACGAGCAGATCGGCCGCTTGCGCGCCTGGATCGACCAGGGCCTTCCCTGGGACGCCGCGATCACCTTCGCCAAACCGGCGCCCGTCAACTTCAAGCCGCGCCAGCCGGCCATCGCGTTGAAACAAAACGGCGGGAATCCCATCGACCAGATTCTTCGGCCCTACTTCCAGCAGAGCAGAGTCGGGCCGCTCAAACCGGTCGAAGACCGGGTGTTCGCCCGGCGCGCGTACCTGGACGTGATCGGCTTGCTGCCCGGCGTCGAAGAACTGGATGCCTTCGTCGCCGACGCGCGCCCCGACAAAAGGGCCGGGCTTATCCGGCGCCTGCTGGCCGACAACCAGCATTATGCCGAACATTGGCTCACCTTCTGGAATCGCCACCAACCTGCCGTACGACCGCTTCGTCGCCCAGCTCGTCAATCCCACGCCCGAATCCGACGGGTTCACCCGCGGCATCGTCTGGCGCGGGGCGGTCAACGCCAGCCAGGTCCCGCCGATGCAGGCCGCGCAGAATATCTCGCAAATCTTCATGGGCGTGAATCTGAAGTGCGCTTCCTGTCACGACAGTTTTATCAACGACTGGACGCTCGCCGAGGCCTATGGCCTGGCCAACATTTACAGCGACGAGCCGCTGGAAATTTACGGGTGCGACAAACCGACCGGCAAAACAGCCGGCTTGCGCTTCATCTACCCGGAACTCGGCGAAGTCCCGGCCACGACCAACAAAGCCGCGCGCTGCCAGCGGCTGGCCGAGATGATCACCAGCCAGCAGGATGGCCGGCTCTCGCGCACGATCGTCAACCGGTTCTGGGCGAAGTTTTTTGGACGCGGCCTGGTCGAGCCGGTGGATGACATGGAACAGTCCGCCTGGAACACCGATTTGCTGGACTGGCTGGCGGAAGACCTGGTCGCCAATCATTACGATCTGAAGAAAACCATCGAGCGCATTCTGACCTCCCAGGCCTATCAACTTCCCGCCGTGCCCGGCGGCGAACCGGCGCTCAAAGATTATGTTTTCCTGGGGCCTCACGTCCGGCGCTTGTC
>WNGR01000824.1_pt1 | contig 34820 bp, 29 predicted proteins | sample 5407581 | NCBI WGS metagenome assembly WNGR01 (sample SAMN13153383, study PRJNA577476) | soil metagenome | isolation source: 80 cm soil or saprolite under Garry oak tree replicate 2 | place: USA:California | collected 2016-06-15 | reverse complement strand
AACTCCTGGACCGGCAACATCTGGGACAACACCGCCCTGACCATCCCAGCCCCCAACTAACACTCACCACACAAAAACGTCTCAGCCATCCCGCTACGGGATGGCTGAGACATTTCTGTGCCCAATACCGGCCCGCCCCCGCAATACCGGGACGGTGAAGACACGCCACACAGGCGGCAGGCAGCAGGCAGGTTCGGGGTTATGTGGCTCGAACGCCCGGGCCAGCCGGGCGTGCACGATGCGGCAGGCGGTCGCTCAGCGGGCCAGAGCGGCCACCAGCGCAACTGCGCGGTCGATCTCGTCTTCGGTGTTGTAGTAGTGGGGGGAGAACCGGACCAGAGGGTGAACCCCCCGGTCCTCGGTGTCGAGCGGGTTGTCCTCGGGCACGGTGGTGGTGACGTTGACGCCGGCGCGCCCCAAGGCCGCGGCCACCGTTTCTGCCGGCAGTCCCTCGACCCGGGCGGTGACGATGGCGCAGCGAACCCGCCCGAGGTCGTGGGTGGAGACCCCGGGCAGCGCGCCGAGCTGGTCGCGGAGCCTGGCGCCGAGGGCGCTGGCGCGGTCGCCGATAGCGCCCAGGCCCAGGCCGAGGGCCTGCCGGACGGCCACGCCCAGGCCCAGGATGTTGACGTGGCTGTTCTCCCAGGACTCAAACCGCTGGGCGCCGCTGGCCCAGGTGAACCCCCGGCGCCCATCCCAGGTTGCGAGCGGAGCTCCGCGACGAAGGGCTCGAGCCGCTCCAGCGCAGCGGTGCGCACCCACAGAAAACCCGTGCCCCGCGGGCCGCGCAGGAACTTGCGGCCGGTGCCGGTGAGCAGGTCGCAGCCGATCGTCTCCACATCCACCGGGAACTGGCCGGCCGACTGGGTGGCATCGAGCAGGAACAGCGCACCACATTCGCGCGCGAGCCGCCCGATCTCGGCCACCGGTTGCACCAGCCCGCCGCTGGTGGGCACGTGACTCACCCCGATCAGCCGGGTCCGCTCGCCAGCCAGCCTGGCGAGGGCGGCCACGTCCAGCTGCCCGTGGGCATCGTTCGGGATCACGACCACATTTGCGCCGGTGCGCTTGGCGGCCTGCAGGTAGGCCAGCACGTTGCTGCCGTACTCGGCGCGCCCGGTCAGGATCCGGTCACCAGGACCGAGCGGCACAGAGTAGAACGCGGCATTCCAAGCGCGCGTGGCGTTGTCGAACAGCGCCACCTCCTCACTTCGGCCGCCGACCAGCTCGGCGATGGCGCCATAGGTGGCAGCAACCGCATCCCGCGCCGTGGCGGCGGCTTCGTAGCCCCCGATCTCCGCCTCCAGGCGCAGGTGGCCGGTCATCGCATCCAGCGTCGGCTGTGCCATCAGCGCGGCACCAGCGTTGTTCAGATGGTTGCGGTGCGCGCACCCGGGGGTCTGGGCGCGCAGAGCGTCAATGTCCATGCGCCCATCCTGTCGCGCTCCAATCTCAAAACGACACAACTACAGGGCGCGGCACCCTGACATGCCGATGCCAGCGTTGGTAGTCAGATGCCAGCGTTGGCAGTCAAAGGCTGCCGGGTACGAGACCCGGTGCCCATCTCTATGCCCGCCGCCCATCCTCAAACAGGGGTCCCACCGAAGTCGACGGAATCGGTCGTGACCGTTCCTCCGCTCCGTCCGGGAGCCGTCTGGTACTGCCAGTAGAGGTTTGTGTGGGCAATGACTTTGTCAGGTGTCGGTGCGCCCCACTCGGTCTGGTCTTCTGTGGTGTGGGCGTGGCTGACCAACGTCGCGTCGTAGCCCCGGACGATCGCCCCGTGCAGCGTCGAGCGGATGCAGGCGTCGGTCTGCGCTCCCGTCACGATCAGGCGCCCCACCTTACGCTCGGCAAGGACGGCCTCCAGGTCGGTGGCTTCGAAGGAGTCGCCGTACTGCTTGTGGATCAGCGGCTCGGACCCCTCCCGTGTGAGCTCGGGGACGTACTGCCAGCCGTCGCTGTCTTGCGGCAAGTTGTCGTCGGAGTGTTGCACCCAGATGACGGGTGCACCCTCGGCTCTTGCCTTGCCCACGAGGTCGGCGATGTTGGCGATCACGCCGTCACGGTTGTGCGCGCTGGCCACGACGTCGTTCTGGACGTCGATGACGAGCAGCGCGGTGTGTGGGCGGTCGGACAGGGAGGTCATGGTGCTCTCCTCTGCGATTGGTTCTGCATGCGCGACAACTTTATGGCCGGGGACTGACACCTGCGTGGCGGCCGGGCTGTGACTGTTGCCGTAGGCGACCACACCGAGCCGGGTGCCGGCGCCGAGCGAACCGCCGAGCCACTGCCAGCTGGCCACCGGGGGTGAGGTGGGTCGGGCCCCCCGGCGCAGGAACCGGGTGAGTCAGTACACCCTGGTCTCGACCGTCTCCGCGATTCGCGCTCGCGGGTTTTGCATGACCGCCTTGCCGGGCCCGGCCCAGATCCCGTTCATCGTCTCCAGCAGGGCCTCAGCTTCGCCGACGCTGTCGAATTCCAGGTCGATCATCACGTAGTTGGGATCCTCTACCGACCGAAGAACCTGATAGCTGCGGACGCCCGACCCCTTGCGATCAGCTGGGTCGTTGTCGAACGCCTCCTTCCACCTGCCGAAGTCTGCGACGGTGTGCTCGATCCGGAGTGTGGGCATTTTGGGCTCCTTTGTTATGAGTCTGGTCTTGCTGCCGGCGGGTGGTGACAGGTTGCCGGCGGCCATCAGAACGGGACCATCGTGGTAAGCAGGCCGGCTGAGGGGGCTCGCCCGGCCAGGGTCCAGCAGAACTCCAGCGCGTCGAGCTCAATCCGGTCGCCTGCATCGCCGGCGTGCCATTGACCGCCGGCGGGCCCGGCAAGGTAGAGGGTGAACGGCTGGCCGTGGCGCCGTGCCCACTCGGCCACGACGTCGGCGACGATGCGGCCGTCGTGTTCGGGGGTCAGGACCATCGCACGGCCGGTGGCGCGGCAGATGTCGAGCCGGTGCATCCAGGTATCTCGCGTGAAGACGGTGTCGACCAGGTAGCCGAAGCGCCACCGCTCCTGGTCAAACGGGGGGTCCTGGCTCATCCGCACGGCCCAGCGCGCCAGCGCGGGGACGCGGCGGCGGGCCCGCACTGCGCGCGGCGCGACCGCGGTGAGGCGATCGACGAGCCGTGCGGGTGTGAGCCTGGCCCGCTCCCGGACTTGGGTAGCTGTCATCGCGTCGATCATCGGGCCGCCGCTGCGCTTGCTCGCGGCGCGGTAATCGTGCGCGAACTGGCGGAATGAGGCCTGGGCCTCGGCCATGCCGACGACGTGGGCCACCATGGACCGGACATCCCACTGCGGGCAGACGGTCTGCCGCTGCCATTCCTCGGAGCGCAGCAGCCGCAGAAGGCCGGTCATGCGGGCGAACTCGGTCTCGGCCAGCGCCATGGCCTCGTCGTGGCCGACCTTGGGCACGCCGCCGATCTGTGTCATCACTATGGTCATCTGCTCCCCCTTTGGTCGTGCTCGGTCAGAACGTGATCGGCGTACATGTCGACGGCCTCGTCGATCAGGCGGAGCCAGCGGTCACCGCCTGGGTCGTTGGCTGTCTGCTGTGCGGACAAGCCCGCGACCAGCGCCGTCCACATGTCGAAATGGCCGGGGTCGCCCAGCCCCGCAGCGGCGAAGCGCGCGCTCATCTCCCCGAACGCGCGCACGGCCAGCGCGTACGACTCCGGCGAGGGCTCGAAATCCGGAATCGTCCGCTGGAAGAGCAGCTGATAGCGCTCCACGTCCTCGGCGCTGAACTCGACGAACACCTGGGCACACAGCCGCAAGATTGATCTGGGGTCATCGGGCCAGCGCTGCTCCGCCAGCCGTTCGAGCAGCTGCCGGCTGCCCTGAGCGAACATCGCGTCGTACACGGCCTGCTTGGAGTCGAAGTACCAGTACAGCGACGGCGGCCGCATGCCGATCTTGCGAGCCACGTCCCGCAGCGACAGGCCCGCGACGCCCTGGATCCGGGACAGCTCCCAGGCCGCTTCCAGGATCTCCGCCCTGGTGGCCTCACGGCGCTCAGCTTGCCGATTACGAGTCGGTCCAACTATCACAGGTTGAATCATCTACTGCTGTTAGATAATCTGTCAAGCACGTGATTTCGCACGGTGTGGCCGAAGCCAAGTGCGGCCGATCAGCTGCGGGGGCGAGGACGCGCAGACCTGGTGGATCGGGCTGCTCGGGGCACGGCGGACGACCGGACCGATGACTTTGCCGGCTGGAGGTCGTCCTACCCGGTAAGACAACCGACATATGAAAGGCCGGCCAGCACGATGACTCGCATCATCTCCGGCATGACCGTATCTCTCGACGGCTACATTGCTGGGCCAGACGACAGTCGTGACCAGCCCCTTGGCATGGGAGGAGACCGGCTGTTCACGTGGTACTCAGACGGCGACACCCCGAGCCGTATCTATCCCTCGTTCCGGCTTTCCAAGCCCAGTGCCGAGTTCTTCGACGAGTTCGCGAGCCGATGTGGGGCAGTCATCACTGGCAGGCACACCTATGACGTCGTTGACGCCTGGGATGGGCACGGCCCGCTGCCCGGCGTCCCGTTGTTTGTCCTTACGCACAGCATCCCCGGTGATGTTCCGGACAGCCACCCGCCTTACACCTACGTCACCGGCGGCATCGCCGACGCAGTCGGCCGGGCCCGGGCAGCGGCAGGTGGAAAGGATGTGTCCATCATGGGTTCGGCCGGGGTGCAGCAAGCCCTGCGGGAAGGGCTGCTCGATGAACTCATCCTGCATCAAGTACCCGTGCTGCTGGGAGGCGGAGTCCGGCTCCTTGATCATGTCGAAGGCACCCTCAGGTGCACACGCGTCGTCGACGCACCGGGGGTTACTCATCTGGCTTACGACGTCGTCAGGTGATGAGGGGCCGCTGATGCCAAACAAGCAGCGACTGGCGCGCCGGGCCGCCGTTCGCGGCCGTCATTGAGGCGCACCGTCGGCGACATCCCGCGCGCACCGGGGGCATGCGGCGACCGCCCTCGACGGCATCAGCTCATGTCAGTCCAGCAACCCAGGCCGCGCAGGCGGAGTCGGCGCGCCGCGCTGGCCGGTGAGGACGTGGGCGACGGAGCTGTTCAGGCGGGAGGCGTGTATGAGCAGCCAGCCGAGCGTCGCCGGGTCGGCGGTGGCGAAGAAGACGGCGTCGACCGGCAGCAGGGCGTGGATGGACCGCATGACCCCGGCCTGAAACGCCGGGCCGTCGAGGCCGGCGTAGCAGCGGCGCACCAGGTCACCCTCGCGCCGCGCTGCTGTGTTCCCCCCGCCCATGCCACCATCTTCCGCCCCCGGGCCCGAAAAACACCCCCACCTTCGAGGGGTGGTGCGAGCGCACGGGCCGGTGCACGGTGTGAGCATGACCAGAACGGGCAGTGGCCTGCCGGAACCTCGGCTGAAACGATCCAGGCCCGCATGCCCCGCTTAGTCGCCGCGCGGCTGGCGTTCAGGCGCACTGGTGTCACGGACCACGACGCCCCGGCTGGGCGCAGCCTCTGCTGGCCGCTCTGCCGACGGCGGTTCTCCGGACAGGCGCTGGGGCGTGCCGGCGTCACGGAGCACGACGGCCCGGCTGGGTGCGGGCTGGACTGACGGCTCTCTTGGCGGCGGTGCCGCGCCGCCAGGCCCCCCGGTAGCAGGTACCGCGCCCCTTGGCGCACCCGGAGCTGTGCCTGGGCCGCCAGGAACTGCGCCCGAGCCGCCAGGAACTGCGCCCGAGCCGCCAGGAACTGGGCCCGAGCCGCCAGGAACTGGGCCCGAGCCGCCAGGAACTGGGCCGCCGGGTGCCGCGGTGTCCGGCCCGGAGCCCGCCCGGCTGGGTACGCCGATCTTGGTCACGGCATCGTCGTAGGCCGCCCGTACCTTGGCGAGTTCGGTATCGGGGTCACGGAACCAGTTCGTGGACCAGAGGCGCTGGAAGGTCCAGCCCAGGCGTTCCAGGTGCTCCTTGCGCAGCCGGTCCCGGTCACGGGCACTGCTTGATGCCCGGTACGACTTTCCGTCAGCTTCGATTGCCATGACCATGCGGCCGGGCTCCGAGGGGTGGACGGCGGCGAAGTCCACCCGGTAACCCCCGACCCCGTACCGGGGGACCACCGAGATCCCGGCCTCGGCCAGGCGCCGCTGGACATCGGTTTCGAACGGGCTCAGCCCGGCACCCGCAGGGGTGCGCCCGCCCGGGCCAGCCCCACGCGGGCCAGCCCCACCCGGGCCAGCTCCACCGGCCGCAGCACCGCCCGCCAAGGCACCGCCGACCGCGGCCGCCGGATCGGACACCGCAGCACCGCCCGCAGCAGCCGCACCCGCGGCGGCGGCAGCAGCAGCAGCAGCAGCAGCAGCAGCGGCGGCAGCGCCCGAACGAGTCGCCCCACCAGGAGCATCCCCCAGCGCGGCCCCGCCCACGCCGGCGACCCCTAGCGCGATACCGCCCACATCGGCATATGCCAGGTACTCACACAGCATCCGCGCACCTGCGCTGGTGACCCGGTCCGGGTCCACGTCGTGGCTGGAGAAGGAGCTGACGAGGGTGAGCCGCTGCCTGGCCCGGGTGGTGGCGACGTTGAGGCGGCGCTCACCGCCGTGGCGCAGCAACGGGCCCCAGTGGTAACGCATCCTCCCGTCACGGTGCTTGCCGTAGCCGATGGAAAGGATGATCGCGTCGCGCTCGTCCCCCTGCACCCGCTCCAGGTTCTTCACGAAAAACGGCTCGGCCTGGTCCTCGGCGAAGAACTCCTCCAGGCCCGGGTGCTCGGCCAGCACCTCTCGCAGCACCTCGTCGATCCGCTCCGCATGCCGGATGCCAAGCGCGATCACTCCGAGCGACTCGCCGGGCCGGGCCCGGGCGTGCGCCAGCACCAGGTCCACCACCGCCGAGGCTTCGCTCGCCACCGACGTGTCCTGGCCGGCGCCGGGGCCCTGCGACACGACGACGTGACGCAGGCAGTCGTCACGGATCACGCCCGGGAACGTGGTGAGCGCCCCGTCGTAGATGCGCGAGTTGGAAAACGCCACCAACCGCTCGTCCCGGCTTCGGTAGTGCCACGTCAGCGGCGCGGTCGGGAGAAGCGGCCGCAGCGTGTCCAGAATGGACTCAAAGCCGGAGCCGAACGACACCAGGCTGTCGTCCTCACCCTCGCCCTCCTCATCGGAGTCCGGGTCGCCGTCGCTGACCTGCCGGAAGAAGCTCGTCGGCGGCAGCTGCCTGTCATCCCCCGCCACGATGACCTGGTGCGCCCGCATGATGGACGGGATCGCGTCGGCGGGCGTCACCTGGCTCGCCTCGTCGAAGATCACCACGTCGAACAGCCGGGAGGTGGGCAGCACCTGGCTCACCACCAGCGGTGACATCGCCCAGCACGGCTTAATCGCGAACAGGACGTCGCTCGCCTGGTCCAGCAGCCGCCGCAGCGGCATGTGCCGCCGCCGCAGCGCAGCCTGCTTACGGATCACCCGCGCCTGCAGCGGGTGCCGCTCCAGGGCGTCCCGCAGCCGCTCCGCCGCCGCCCGGCGCACCCGGGCGCGGTTGGCAGCGAGGTGTTCAACGTCATGCCGGCGGAAATCCTCAGCAATCTCATCCAGTGCTCCCCCTGAATAGGCGGCATAACGGTTGTCACGGACCCTGATCTGGTCCAGCACGGATGAATGCCACGCATGGTCGAATGCCTGCACGGCTAGTTCCGGGGAAGCTCCCTGCGACGTGAGCCACTCCAGCAGCGGGCGCAGCCCGAATTCGCCGAAGCGGGCACGGAGCTCATAGAGCCGGGGCAGCTTCCACGGCGTGTCCTGGTCCGCCGCGAGCGCGTCCAGCACCGGGCCCACGTCGCCGCCGATGGGCACGAACTCGCGCAGCGCGGCCAGGTGCTGCTCGCATTCCGCGAGCAGGTTGACCGCCTCGGCAAGGCCGTCAGGGACCCGTGGCCGGCCACCGTCGACGTGCAACTGTTCCCACGTGGCCAGTTGGCCGGCTGCTTCGGTGAGTGCCTGGTGCAGGTCCTCCCTGGACGGCCGGCCGGCGATCCACAGTGAGCGGGCCTCGCCGGCCAGCGCCCGGCGCTCCCCCCATGGCATCGGCGGGCGGCTCGCCCGCGGTGCGGTGGCGGCGGCCAGCTGCTCAGGGCCGGATGAGTACACATCCGGTGAGAGCCGCTGCCAGGTCGCCAGCACCCCGGCGAACAGGGCCAGCCGCCCGCTCCAGTCGGCATAACTGTTCACCGGGCGGAGCCCGGTCTGCGCGTTGGCCCGCTCGATCCGCTCCCTGGCAGCCGGGAAGATGTCGGAGGCCAGCCGGGCCAGAATCTCCAGCGCCGCCCGGGCCTGGGCGGCGGTGCCGATGGCCGCACCGGACCAGGGCGAGCTGTCCCGGGACAGTGTGAACCCGCCCAGGTGGCCGTACTCCCGCAGCTCATCCCGCAACTGCTCGGCCAGCTGGCCGCTGATCTGTTCCACATCGGGCAGGCGCACCGCCGTGCGGGCCTGTTCTGGGACGCCCAGCAGCGCGGACTGCACCGTGAACGGCGAAACGCCCCACGGCTCGTGTATCTCGTGCAGCGCGGTCACGTGCTGAGTGAGGCGCTGCTGCCGGTCGACGAGGCGGCGGTGCAGGTTTTCGACATCAGGCAGCGGGACCTGCTGAGCGCGGTCGAGCGCGGTCCCGAGATCCTGGGCGATCCGCAGCCGGTCCCGCGTCCCGTCGTGGATGTCGAGCACCAGTTCGCCAAGGTCAGCCACTTTCAGCCGGGTGAGCACGGCGTCGATCGCGGCCCGTTTCTCGGCCACGAACAGCACTTTCCGGCCATGTGCGACCAGGGATGTGATGAGGTTGGCGATGGTCTGGCTCTTCCCCGTGCCGGGCGGGCCATGGATCACCAGGCTTTCGCCGCGCACCACGGCGCCGATCGCGGTGCGCTGCGAGGAATCGGCGTCGAGAACGGAGTAGTCGTCTTCGGGCGGGATGGAGTCCAGCACCGGGCCGGGGCCGCCTTCGGCGGTGATCGACGACTGTGCCACAGGATCGCCGGCGATGGCAGCGACCACGTCGCTATCGTTCAGAAGGTCTTCCGCATTTTCAAGGTCGCGGACCATCGGGAGCTTGGCGTAGGTGAAAGTGCCGATCACCCGCCGGTCCATGATGTCGAACCCGGGGATGTCGGCGGCGTTTGCCAGTTCGGTCAGCCGCGGGAACAGGCGTGCCGGATCGCTCTGCTCGGCGAGCCCGCCGGTGTCCACGCCGTAGACGGTGCTGAGCTTGTGCAGCAGGACGGGGTTGACTTCGGCTGCCTCGTCGAGGCTGAGGTCGAAGTCGTCGTGGCGGGCCCGGGTCGGGGTGATCGTCAGCCCGCGCAGCAGCACCGGGGCAGCCGGCGAAAGGAACAGCTCGTCCCAGCGGGCCATGCCGATGGCGAGGTAGCTCGCCGCGAGACCGCGCTCCTCGGCGAGTTCACGGGCCTTGCGGTAGATCACCTGCATCCGCCGGATCGCATCCGCCCGGATGTCTACGTCGGTGAAGAGTTTGGTGAGCCGGATCGTGCGGGCGCTCAGCAGCCGGCCCAGCGCGTCGGGGTCCGCGTCGGCCAGGTCAAGCGTGCCTGACCGGCGGTCCTTGTAATAGAGCAGGGTGTTACGCCCGCCCAGGTCTGTCAGGGCGGAGACCCACTGCGCCTGCGCCGCCGCGACTAGTTCGGCCCGCCGGCTTTCGGCCTGCTCCGTCATGTGCAGCCATCTCCTGGCGTATCTGGTCCCGCCACCCTGCCGGTAACGGTGACCGTGCCTCCTGGCCCGGGGGGCCCCGGCCCCCGGCGGGTCGACGTCTCACCTCTTCCCAGAGTTCCCGGTCATCATGCGCAAATCCGCGCATAACGCTCAACCCATATTGCTCGTGTGCACCGACAGCAACGGGCCGCCCCCGGCGGCGCGAGCACTTCCGCCGGTCGCCCCCGGCCAGATTTGCAGGGGTGTTCAACATTAAGTGCCTGACTAAACTTGGGGTTGTGAACGTAACTCTCTCCAAACGGGGAGGCTACGCGGCACGGGCCGCTATCTGCCTGGCTCGGGCTTACGACAGCGGCCGTCCAAAGAAGCTCCGGGAAATCTCCGCTGAGATGGGCATCCCCCGAACTTTCGTCTCCCAGATCCTCGGTGACCTCGTTCATGCGGGTATCGCGCTCTCCGCGTTTGGCCGCGACGGCGGTCACCGTCTCGCCCGGGCTCCCAAACAGATAACCCTCGCGGAGGTGATCGAGGCGGCGGAAGGCCCGCTGGCAGCGGCGCGGTGCGCCCTCGGGGATGGGCCTTGCCGCTGGCAGGCGGTCTGCCCGCTACACGAAAGCATGACCGTGGCCACCGCTTCCATGCGCGGGGTCCTCGCAACGACCAGCCTGGCCATGCTCGCTGAGCGCGATGCCGCTATCGAAGCCGGGACCTACCCGGTTCCCGCCGACGCGTACCCACATGCCGGCGGGGTGGCGGTCACTGACTCCGTACACGTGGAGCTCCCCGTCGCGGAGGTAACCGCCCGGCTCCGGGCGGGCGGCAGCTGGCTCACCCGGCAGGCGGAAAGCTGCGACGCGGAAGAGCTCACCGTGCGAAACGCGCCGCAGCGGGCCGGCTGGCTCGGCAAGACCATGGCCGTCAACCTTGGTGAGCCGGCCGCGGCCGAGGACGGTCCCGTCGTTCCCATCATCTGGGAGGTGAGTGGCCCGATGGGACTGTTCCCGCGGTTCGAGGGCACGCTGAAACTCACCAGCCTGGACCCGGAGCGGTCAGAACTCGTGGTGTCCGGGCGTTACCGGGCCACGCTTGGACCGCCAGGCCCGGCCCTTGACGACTCGGCGCTCCCCCGGCTTTCCCGTGCCACCCTGCGCTCATTCCTGCGCCGGGTGGCACGGGAACTCGAAGAAACCCCTACTCGTCCGCCACGATCGACCCGACCCGCTCCCCGAGTCCAGGGTCACGACGGTTGAGGACGAACGCGTAGATCGCGGCAAGCACGACCACGATCAGGGCGGCGTAGGGGAACCAGCTATACGGCGTCTCCTGGCCCGGCTTGGCCAGGTAGTAGAGCGGGACGATGATCGCGACCGCGCCCAGGCCCGGCAGCACGGCGTGCTTGACCACCCGGAACTCTTGCGGCCGGTACTTGAGGTAGTAGAACGGCAGCGCCACGTTCGATAGCAGGTACACCACCAGCACCAGGATCGTGCCCATCGTCGAGGACTCGAAGAAGAAGTTGAACGCGTCGATGCTTCCGGTGGAGCCACCGATCAGGTGGAGCAGCGCCCAGCCGCCGATGATCCCGAGCGAGACGCCAACAAACGTGTAGATGGCGTTGATGGGCGTGCGCCGGGTCGGGTGGACCTTGCCGATCCAGGCCGGAAGCAGCCGCTCGCGCCCGGCGTTGAATATCAGCCTGGCCTGGGAGTTGGTGCCCGCGATGAGCGCGCCGAGGGTGGACGTGAGGCCGGCCAGGTAGGCGAGGAACGCGAGCACCCCGAGAGTGTTCTGGGCCACCGCGATGAACGGGACCTCAGCCGCCCCGAGCTTGTCAACGTTGTAGCCGAACCCGCTCACGGTGGCGTAGGCGAACAACACGTAGCTGGTTCCCATGATCGCGATGGAGGTGAAGACGGCGCGGGGAACGTTGCGGCGCGGGTTGTCGGTCTCCTCGGCCAGGGCGGCGGAATTCTCCCAGCCGATGAACAGGTAGACAGCGAGCGGGAAACCAGCCGCCAGCCCCGAGAAGCCGTTGGTGATGTGAGAAGGCTCGAACGGGATGAACGAGAGGTGACCGCCGTTGTTGATCAGTGTGGCGATCGCGACGACGACGAGCATGAGGATCTCGAACGCGAAGAAGAGCCCGGCGGCCTTGGTGGACACGCTGACGCCGCGCACCATCATGTAGACGGCGGCCGCGGTCAGCAGCACCGTGAGGATTCCCCACGGGATGTTCCAGTGCAGGTAGTGGTCGAGGGTCAGGGACAGGAAGCCGCCGGAGACGGCGATGACCGAGGCCATCGCGATGATGTAGCCGAGGCCCGCGAGCAGGGCTGTGGTCACCGCGCTGGTTCCGCCGAAGGTCTTGCCCACGAACGTGATGAACCCGCCGGTGGAGGGCTGGACACGGGAGAACTGCGCCAGCGTGTTACCCAGCAGCGCGACCGCTATGATCGCCGCCACGATCGTGAGCGGGGAGGCGACCCCGGCGGTGAGCGCGAGGAACCCGAACCCGAAGAAGAAGCTCATCGCGGGCGCGATGTTGGCCATGGTGGCCGCGGAGATGTCCATGATGCCGAGGACGCCCCGGTTCAGGCGGTGCTCTTGCCCCGCCACCCCGACAGGTGCGCTCTTTGCTTCCGCGAAGGGGGTCGGCTCTGCCGGTTCCGTGCTGCTCATACAAACCCTCCGGCACGTGGCGCGATCATGAGATCATTGCGCCGACCGTACAGCTACCGGGCTGACCTGCACAAGAGCGCAGATAGTACGTGATTCCCTGGATATAGCTGCGTAATTTCACGGATATACACCCCCGCGCGGCTGCCCTCGATAACCATCCGTTCCGGCCGCCGAACCGGCGTCCCTTACTGGCTGGTGCTCAGGAAACAATGTCCTTGACCCGGAAACGCCGGAACGCCAGGGCGGCAAGAACCACGGCGTAGGCAACGGACACCGACGCACCCTCGATCAGCCCCTGCCACGCCACCTGCGGCTGCATGGCATCGAGCCAGGTGAACTGCCAGTGTGTCGGCAGGATCTGCCGCCAGGACCCCAGCGCTGTCACCGCGTCCAGAATGTCGCTGACAATGACCAGCCCCACCGCTCCGCCGACCGCCCCGAGAGGTGAGTCAGTGGAAACTGAGAGCACAAACGCGAGACCCGCCACCACCAGTTCCGTGACAAGAACATAAGCCAAAACGATGAGCATCCGGCCAACCGCCGTACCCGCTGGCAGCACGGCAGCGGTGCCAGGCAGGCGCAGCGGGTGCCAGCCAAACGCCACCGTGCCAGCCACCAGCGACATCACCGGGAAACTGGCTACCGCGACCGTCGCGTACCCCCAGCCCACGGCCAGTTTCTGCCGGAGCAGCCGTGCCCGTGGCACCGGCGCCGCGAGCAGGTACCGCAGCGACGCCCAGCCCGCCTCACTGGCCACCGTGTCCCCGCAGAACAACGCCACCGCGACCACCAGGAGGAAACCCGCGGAGGCGAAAAAGCTGAACGCCGTGAAATTCAGCCCTCCGGTGGTGGCCAGGTCGACCAGCCCGGGGGCGCCGGCCGTGGGCTGCTGCGGGCCGCCGATCTCGAACGCGCCGACCAGGACCCAGGGCAGCGCCAGCAGAATGAGGAACGCCACCACGGTCCGCCGCCGCCGCCACTGGCGGATAACCTCCACCCGCAGCGGCAGGGTACGCCCGGGACGGTAGCCGGGAGCACTCGAAGTCGCGCCGCGGGTGATCACGGCCGCTCCCGCCAGCTGATCATCCCTGTCCCTCTGCTCCTGGGTCTGCGCTTCTCTTCCCGCCAGCTGATCACCGCTGCCCCTCTGCCCGCCGATCATCACTGTCGCTCCTGACCGCTGATCAGCGCGAGGAAGGCGTCCTCCAGGCGGTGGCCCGGGCCGACCCGGTCGACCGGTATCCCGGCGCTCACCAGCGCCGCGACAATGACAGCCGCTGGCACGCCGTTGGGGTGCACCAGCACGCCCTCGGGGCGGGCCTCCGCTGTCTCGATCCCCGGCGTTTCGCGCAGGACCGCCACGGCGCGGTCCGCCTGCGTGGTACCCACCACAAGCGCGCCGTCAGAGCCGGCGACGTCGGCGACCGGCCCGGCCGCGATGCGGCGGCCCTGGCTCATCACGACCACGTGGCCGCAGGTCTGCTCGACCTCGCCGAGCAGGTGGCTGGACAGGATGACGCTTCGCCCGGCGCCGGCATACCGGCGCAGCACCTCACGCATTTCCCTGATCTGCGGCGGATCGAGCCCGTTCATGGGCTCATCGAGCACCAGCAGGTCCGGCAGCCCGAGCATGGCCTGGGCGATGGCCAGGCGCTGGCTCATGCCACGCGAGTAGGTGCGGACCCGGCGGTCGGCGGCGGCGCCAAGGCCCGCGACGGCAAGGACGTCGGCCAGGTGAGAACCGGCCGCGGGGCGCCCGGTCGCCCGCCAGTACAACTCCAGATTGGCCCGCCCGGACAGGTGCGGCAGGAATCCCGGCCCTTCCACGAAGGAGCCAAGCCTTGACAGTGCCGCCGATCCGGCGTGAACCCGGCGGCCAAAGATTGTGATGGTGCCAGCGTTTGGGTGCAGCAATCCCATGAGCGCCCGAAGGGTGGTGGTCTTCCCGGCCCCGTTCGGCCCGAGCAAACCAAGGATCTGGCCACGCTCGACGCGCAGGGAGAGATCGTCCACGGCGAGCTGGCCGTCGCGGTAGCGCTTGGTGAGCCCGGTGATCTCCAGCGGCACCTCAGCCAGGTCGAGGGCGAAGCCGTCCTGGTCACGGCGGCGGCCAGCGGTGAGTATGAGCACGGCGACCAGCAGGGCGGCCGCTGGCGCGGCCCACACCCACCATGGCAAGCCGCCATTGACCAGGTGCAGGGCCGGGTCGGACGGCACCGTCAGGCCCGCCCCGGCCAGCCCCACCCGGTACGCCGCGGGAGCCGTGGTGGCGGCATAGCCGAAGTCGGTGGAGGTGAGCACGAGCCGCAGCCGGTGCCCGGCCGAGAAGCTGTAGTCGATGGGTGGCAGCCGGACCGTGACCACCCGCCCTCCCTGGGCGCTGGTGACCCGCAGCGGCGCGGCCAGCTGGTAGGGCAGGGTCGCGTTGCCACTGGCGTCCACGTCATAGACCTTGGCGAACAAGGTCACGGTGCGCGCGCCGGCGACCCGGACCCGGACGGTGGCCGAACCCGTTGCCTGGAGTGGCGCCCGCAGCGGTGCCGAGGTGAAGGCCGCGCTCTGGCCCGGCATGTCGAACGTGACACCACCCGCAGTGGCCCCGCCCGCGCCCGCGAGGGGGCCGAGGCCGGGAAAGACGGAGATGGAGGCGGGGGCGCCTCCGGCGGGGCTGACAATCGCCTGCGGCGGGCCGGCCAGGCGCACAAACGCCCGCCGGGTACCGCCCAGGCCCGGGTAGGCGGTGGCGGCCGCGATCCCGAGCGATGCCTGCGCGGTGGACGGATCGAAGCCCAGCACCCGGGTCACCGCGAACCCGGGCTGGCCGGTGTCGAAGCCCGCGCGGGCCGGGGCGCGAGTGCCGGTGGCCCCGGGCTGGCCCGTGCTCGCCGGCGTGTAAGTGGGAACTACCCCAGCCTGGCCCATGCTCGGCGGCCCACGAGGCCGCGCGAGCCAGTGGTTGAACCAGGCCGCGGTGAGGCTGTTGAGCCGGCTTGTCTCCGGGTCGCCGCCGTCGTGGCCGCCTGCGAACCAGACCACGTCCACCGCCGCGCCGTTGCGGTGAATGGCCTGGTAGTTGGCGTCGGCCTGGTCCAGGCCGAAGAGCGAGTCGTGCTCACCCTGGATGAGCAGGGTGGGGGCGGTCATTTGGCGGGCAGCGGCGGCCGGGCTGGAACGCCACAGCAGCGACAGCGCCTGCGGGGTGGGCCGCCCGCTCGTAGCGACCTGCTGGTACATCGCACAGATCGCGGGCAGGAAGCGCCCGCACAGGGCGGCCTGGCCGATTTGCCGCGCGGAGCCAGGCTGCCCGGAGCCGGACTGTGCGGAGCCGGGCCGCGCCGAGCCGGACTGTGCGGAGCCCGGCTGCGGGGAGCCGAACCCTGCCGAGCCCTGAGTGAACAGCAGGCCGGCCCACTGACGTTTGAACACCCCCGTTGCGGGCCCGCCGCCGACCGCGTTGGGGAACAGCGCCGTGGCCAGGTTGTTCCAGGTGCTTCCGGCCACCACTGCGTCGATCCGGCGGTCGTATGCGGCGGTGAGGAGCGAGATTCCGCCGCCGTAGGACGCGCCCGCAATCCCCACCCGGGGGTCGCCCGGCTGGTCGAGCAGCACCCGGGGCTGGCGGGCCAGCCAGCTGACGAGCTGCTCGGTGTCCTTGACCTCGTAGTCGGGCGAGTCGAGCCCGATCTGCCCCGTGGACGCGCCGAAACCTCTTGCGGACCAGGTCAGCACAGCGAAGCCGGCTCGCGCCAGGTACTCGGCCTGCGGCCGGACGGCGGTCTTGGACTCGCCGAACCCGTGCGCGAGGAGGATCGCGGGAACCCGGCCGTGACCTCTGGGAATGAAGAACGTTGCGTCCAGGACCACGTGCTGGCCGTTGCGTGGCCCGTCCACGACCGCGATGTGCAGGTTGCGTATGGTGACCGGTGCTGCACCATGCGACGCGACGCCGACCACCGCCCCGCCAGCCAGCAGCCCCACAACAGCCGCCACAGTCACGGCCCGGCGGCGCCGGCGTCGCCACAGATCCATGTCAAGGAACGTAGCAAGGTGGAAGCGGCCAAGCGTTCTTGTGTGCCCGGCTTCAGGCATCATGACAAGGTGAACTGGATCGCCCCGGCCATGCCGACCTGATCAGGGAACGCATCGACGGCGCCACCGGCTCCTGAGCCGCCGACCCCGTCACCGGGCTCACCACAGTCCGCCCGATCACCACCAGCGGGTCTGCGGGGCCGGGTTGAGCGCTTGGGTGGTGGCCGGATAACGTGCGGACATGTCCCTGGGCTGGCCCGCCCTTTCGTACGGGCAGTGGCGCGCGACGTGCGACACGCTGCATGCGCATACGCAGGTGCTTGGCAAGCTAGCGGCGAAGCTTGCACCGCCTGAGCCGCAGTTGCAGCACGCGGCGCTCCGGCTGACGGCGCGGGGGTGGGAGACGCCGCTGCTGCCCGCGCCTGATGGTTCGGGGTCGCTGGTGGTCCTGCTCGATTTGCGGGTCCACGAGGCGGTGGTTGAGCACAGCGGCGGGCGGGAGGAACGTATCCCGCTAACACCTCACCGGGCGGTCGGAGCGGTGACCCGGGAGGTGCTAGCCGCGGTGCGCAGCGTTGGCGGCCCGGTGGAGATCGACCCGGCGCCACAGGAGGTTCCCTGGAGCGTGCCGCTGGACGAAGACGAAGAGCACGCCCATTACGACAGTGCCCAGGTGGGGGAGTATGTCGCTGCGGCCGCCCAGGCCGCGCTGGTGCTGGCGGCATTTCGGGCGCCCTACCGTGGGCGCTCGACGCCTGTCAACGCGTGGTGGGGTTCGTTCGACCTTGCGGTGAACCTGTTTTCCGGGTTGCCGGCCGACCCGCCGTCGAAGGACTTCATCATGCGAAACGCGATGAACGCGGAAGAGGTCGCCATCGGATGGTGGCCTGGTGACACGCGCTACGGCAAAGCCGCGTTTTACGCCTACGCGCACCCCGCACCGGAAGACTTCGCCCGCATGCCCCTAACCCACCGGGCCGTCCGCTGGGACTCGGGCATGGGCCTGTACATGCTGGACTGGGACGACGTCCGCTCCAGCCCAGATCCGCACGGGACGGCGCTGGAGTTCGCCCGCTCGGTGTTCGGCCATGCCTGCGCGGTCTGCGCGTGGGATCCAGCGCTGGCCGCCAGCGCCGACGGAACACCACCGCCCATCGCATGAAAGACCCGAGAGGCGCTGCCGCGGCCGTGCGGGCACTGAGCGCGGCACGGTGACCGGCTCACGCGCAGCCGTTTGGCGGCAATTTTTTTCTCTCTAAACGGCTGCCACGGACCAGACGGGCCCGGGCGCTGCCGGCGGGTGCGGGGTTATTGCGCGGCGGCCGGCTGGCTATCCGGGTTCACCCTGGTTGTCAGCGGTGGCGCTTCGAGGCCGCAATGCAGGCAATCGGCTGGCTCGGGTGCCCCGGCGAGGCGTGGCAGCCGCGGCGGGTTGGTGATCGTGAACGCGGCGAGCAGACCACCAGCGGCGCACACCGCGGCCGCGATCAGCACCGCGGTCCTGAAACCCGCGGCGAGCGCGGCCGGGTGCAAGTACACCGTGCCGGTGATGCCCGCGAGCGCGGGCAGCACGGCGACGGCCAGCAGGCCACCGAAGCGGGCCACATCGTTGTTGACCGCCGACGCGATCCCCGAATGCTCCGCGGGCGCCGAGCTCATCGCGGTCGCGGTGAGAGGCGCGACCGTGATCGCAAGCCCGAGCCCGAAGACCACCACGGCCGGCAGCACATAAACCACATAGCTGGACCCGTAGGTGGAAAGCGTAAGCAGGGCGAGGCCCGCACCCACCACGACCGGGCCGACGCTCATCTGCAGGCGAGGCCCGATCCGGCTGGCGAGTCTCCCTGATCGGGCGGACAGCGCCAGCATGATGAGGGTCAGCGGCAGAAATGCCAGGCCCGAGGCGAGCGGCGAATAACCAGCCACGACTTGCAACTCCACCGGCAGCAAGAAAGTCGCCCCAGTCAGCGCCGCATACACGATGAACGTCACGGCGTTGGTCGCCGCGAACTGCCGCACCCGGAAGATCCCCAGCGGCAGCATCGGCGAGGCCGCCCTGCGCTCCCGGACCAGAAACGCGGCCAGCCCCACGACGCCCGCCACCGTCATCGCCAGCACCGCCGGCGACGACCAGCCAAGCGCAGGAGCCTCGATGAACGCGAACGTGGCGCCAGTCAAAAACACCACGCCCGCCAGCGCGCCCACGTCATCGATCTTGCCGGTGACGCCTGGGTCACGGGACTCCGGCACGTGCCGGGCGCCCAGCGCGACGACCGCGGCCGCGATGGGGAGGTTGATGAAGAATATCCACCGCCACGACGCAGCCGAGATCAAATAACCACCAACCAGCGGCCCAGCAGCGGTGGCCACACCGCCCAACCCCGACCACGCCCCGATCGCCCTGGCGCGGTCAGCCGGCACGAACGACGCCTCCAAAATCGCCAGGCTTCCCGGTGTCAGCAGCGCCGCGCCGACACCCTGCAACACCCGGGTAACGATAAGGAACACCGCGCCAGGGGCGAACCCGCACGCCGCAGATGCCAGAGCGAACCACACGATGCCGATCGAATACACCCTCCGCCGGCCAAACCGGTCGCCCAGCGAGCCGCCGATAAGCAGAAACGCGGCAAGGGACAAGGTGTAACCATTTATCAGCCACTGCAAGGCAGCAACGCCGGTGTGGAACTCCCGCCCGATGGTCGGAAGGGCGATGTTGACGACCGTCGCATCCAGCGCGGCCATCCCCGAGCCCAGCACGGTGACCACGACAACCCAGCGCCCGGACGCCGAGGAGAACGAGAGGGCGGGAGTATCCGTTGTGGTCATGTCGCGTGCCAGCTCCGGTCGTTGAGGGAGCCATAATACGGCGGGCGGGCCCTGCCTGACACGGATCATCGCGTCAGCGGGAGTGCCGCGCCACCAGCCCAGCGCTTCGATCCACCAAGTCACGCCGGCCTGGGCGTAGGGAACCAGATGCTGACCACCGCGGTCCCCTTTGGCGCCGTCGGTGCACCCCTCCAGCCGATCACTGGGCTGTGGAGCCGCCGTCGATCGCCAGGCAGGCGCCGGTGATGAAAGCGGACTCGTCGCTGAGGAGAAACGTCACAAACGATGCGATCTCGTCCGGGCTGGCGACCCTCCCGGCGGGGTTCGGCGCCGGACCTGGGAGTTCGCCGTCGGGCGGCACGCCCAGCAGGTTCCGGTACAAGGGTGTGTCCACGTTTCCGGTGACCAGCGCGTTGACCCGCACGCCGCAGCCCGCACCCTCCAGCGCCACCGACCGGGTCAGACCGACAACTCCGTGCTTGGCGGCCACGTATGCGGACAAGCCGGCTATCCCTCGGACACCGCCGATTGAGGCGTTGTTGACGATCGACCCATTGCCGGCGGAGTCCCTTATCGCTGGGATCTGGAACTTGAGACAGTAGAAGACGCTCGTGAGATTCTGCGTCAGGTCCGCCCGCCATTCCGAGTCGTCGATGCTCTGAACGGTCCGGACACGTTCACCCCGCCCGCATTGTTGAACGCGCCGTCCAGCTTGCCAAACTTCGTCATGGCTGCCTGGACCAGCCTTTCGGCTTCTGCCTCCACCGTCACGTCGGTGGCGACGAAGACTGCGCGCCCACCACCCTCGCGCAGCCCGGCAGCCACTTCCTCACCAATGTGTGCGCGCCGCCCACCGATGACCACCGCAGCACCTTCCGAAACGGCCCGCCTAGCCACCGCCTTCCCAATCCCGGTCCCTCCCCCGGTGACCATCACAACCTTCGACGCGAGACGGCCGATCATGGTCCGATCGTCCCACAGGGCCAGGACGGCTGTTCTTTGCGCAGCGCGAGCGGCATCAGGCGGCCAGATCGCGGCGGCGGAGGGTTGTGACTGCGACGGCTGCGAGACCGACGGCGAAGGCGAAGAGGTACCCGGCAGCCGCACCGTGTGAGTCGATCAGGCGGCCCGCCAGTGGCGCCCCGAGAGCCGTCCCCGCTGACGCCGCGGTGGTCAGCCACGACATTCCCTCGGTCCGGTGCTCGGGCGGGACCACGGTCTCGGCGATGCTGTAGGAACTGACCAAGGTAGCGGAGATGCCCGCACCGGCCACGAGGATGGCGATGGCCATCCACCAGATGTCTGGCACCAGGACAAGCGGGGCAGTGCCCAGCACCATCGCCGCGAGGGCGGCCTGCACGCGGAAGCTTTGCGGAACCCGCCACCGCCGTGTCCCGTACCACACGCCCGCGATCGCGCTGCCGAGTCCGTAGAGCCCCAGCAGCAGCCCAGCCAACGGCGTCGCGCCGTGTTCTTGCGCGAAGGCGATGGTCGCGAGGTCCACGGCGACGAACAGGGCGCCAAGGCAGGCGTGCATTCCGATGAGGACCCGCAGCCCGCGGCTGCGCAGCCCGGTCCCGCGAGCGTGCGATGAGACAGCAGCGGGCGGCTCGCTGCGCCGCTGCCGCGTGAGGCCGGCCACGCCTGCCACACTGAGCGCGGCGGTCACCAAGACACCCGCGATAGGGTGGAAATGCGTGGCCAGCGCGACGACGAGGACCGGCCCCGTGATGAAGATGATCTCGTCGGCGATGCCCTCCAGCGAGAACGCGGCATCAAGCAGGGCCGAGCCGCGCAGCAACTGGCTCCACCGCGACCGCACCATGGAGCCAAGGGCCGGCATCGTCCCACGGCTGAGGCAGCCGGCCGCGAACAGAGTCCAGACCGGCGCCCGGGTCATCGCGCAAACGGCGAAGGCGCCCGTGGTACCCACGAAAACCAGCGCCAGCGGGCGAAGCACGCGCGCCTGCCCATAGCGGTCCGCGAGCCGAGCTGTACGAGGGGTCACGACCGCGAACAGGATGGCCCCGGTGGCCGACACGGCCCCGGTGAGGCCGTACCGCCCAGTTACGGCGATCACCACCATCACCTGCGAAAGGCTGAGCATGCTCATCGGCAGCCGGCCGACGACACCTGGGATGGCGAAGGGCAGGGCACCCGGGGTGCGAAGAGCGTCGCGGTACCGGCCGAAACCTGGACCGGCCGTCTCTGCGTGTGCGATAGCTGTCATGCTTTGAAACCTAGGCGCGAGCCGGACTACCGGTAAGCTCCAATTTCATGCCAGTCGAGTGGTCCGGTTTGAGCCCGGAGCTGCTGCTGGCGCTGGACCGGCAGGGTGCCGAGCCACTGCGTTCCCAGCTGGAGCGCCAGGTGCGCGAGGCGATCCGGTCCGGGCGCCTGGCCGTCGGTGAACGGCTTCCCTCCTCGCGGGAGCTGGCACGCGAGCTAGGCCTGTCACGGGGCCTGGTGCAAGACTGCTACGCCCAGCTGCAGGCCGAGGGGTACCTGGCCACCCGGGTGGGCTCGGCGACCCGGGTGGCAGCGGGCGCCGGCATTCCGCCGGCCGCCTCAGCCCTGGAGGCCCCGCAGCGGCTGACGGTGGACTTTGCGTCAGGCGTTCCCGACCTGACGAGCTTCCCGCGCAGTGACTGGGTGTGGGCCATGCGGGAAGCGTGCCGCACTGCGCCGAATGCGGCTTTCCACTACGGCGACCCGCGTGGCAGCCGGGCGCTGCGCGACGTCCTAGCCGCCTACCTGCGCCGTGTCCGCGCGGCGGCGGCGGACGCAGAACGGATTGTCATCTGCACCGGGTTCGCGAAGGACTCAACCTCGTCTTGCGCGTCCTGGCCCGGTCTGGGGTCCGGAAGGTCGCCTTCGAGGACCCCGGCTACAGCCGGACGTTCGCTGCCGCGGCTGCCGGAGCCGCTCTTCAGGCCATCCCTGTCCCGGTCGACGAATCCGGGATCGTCGTGGAGGCGCTCGCCACGACGGGCGCACGCGCCTGTGTCCTCACCCCCGCCCACCAGTGGCCCACCGGTGTCGTGCTCACCCCACAGCGGCGGCTGCAGCTCATTATGTGGGCGGTCAACTGCGATGCCACGATCATCGAAGACGACTACGACGCCGAGTTCCGCTATGACCGTGAACCAGTCGGTGTGCTGCAGGGGCTGGCCGCCGACCGGGTGGCCGCGCTCGGCACCGTCAGCAAGTCGCTGGCACCGTCGCTGCGGCTCGGCTGGATCCTCTGCCCACCATCGCTGGCCGAGGCAATCGGCGAAGAGAAAGGGCTTCACGACCGCGGATCACCGGTGCTTGACCAGCTCGCGCTCGCGACGCTGATCGAATCAGGGCGCTTTGACCGGCACCTTCGCCGGATGCGAACCATCTATTCGCGGCGCCGCAACGTGCTCGTCGACGCACTCGCCAGGCACGCGCCGGAAGTGACGGTCACCGGCCTCGCCGCCGGCTTTCATGCTGTCGCGCACCTGCCAGACCCACTCGCCGAGGGGGCCGTCGTCTCAGCTGCCCGGGCACGCTCCATCGGGCTCTACGGCATGAGCACCCTCCGCTCGACCGCGTCGGCGAATCCGCCCCAGCTCGTGCTCGGCTTCGGCAACCTGGGTGAGCGGTCCATCCAGGCGGGCATCACCGCCATCGGCGAGCTTCTCCGGAGCCCAGGACTCTGACATGGAGAGCCCGGACACCTCACCGCACCCACCCCATGATCACCGCGTTGCCGCCGCTAGTCCCAGCGGTGTGCGTTCCCGTTAATCCCAGCGGTGGGCGTTTCCGTCGTTGAGTGTGCCGCAAGGGTCAGGTATCACACAGAAAAGCAGGCCAGCCGGATCCCGCATGATCCACCAGCCATGCACCTGCCGCACCCGGTGGGCGCCAAGTCGTTCCAGGCGACTCACCTCGGCCTCCACGTCATCGGTGTGGATGTCCAGGTGCAGGCGCCCCGCTCCCTCGCCGAGGCGCTGAATGAGCAGCCCGATCTCCTGACCATGCAAGGCCGCCCCGTGATATTCGGGATACTTCTCAAACCGGGCCAGCGGCTGGCCGGTGGCCGATTGCCAGAACGCCAGCTCCTGATCATGTTCAGCGGCAGGCACATCAATGACGATCTTGTACACCCTGCTGTAATGCGTCATCACAGCAACCTACGTGACTAGGCGCCCTTGGCGTCCGGGCAGCTCAGGAAGGCTGCCACTATGACCTTGACCACCTGGCTGGCGCACCGCCGAAGGGAAAGACCATGACCGCTCTTGGTGACAACGTGCACATGTTCGCCCGGCCGCAGCGGCGGCAGGAACTGGCCTGGACCTTCGAGACGGTGCTCAACTGCGGGCCAGTCTTCACCATCGCCCCGATGCGCTAACCAGCTCCTCCAACCACAAGTCGATTGCGTACCTCAACCAATCGCCCGGCCAACGGCGCTTGTCACCCATCGACTAACGGCGTAGATTCCTTCTCCTTCATAAATTTTAGGAGCGCAAACGAGATAATGTCCTCGCGGAACGCGCCCTCCCACACTAATGGTTCAACACGGTCTAGCTGCACTCGCACCGGCTCGATATCTTCCAATGGGTCGGGAGATTTGTAATCATTAGCTGGCTGCCTTGCCCCCAATGCGACTACATGATAGACCTTGTACCTGGCCTTCAGCATTGGCGTTGACTCGTGGAAGACGTGGAACGACTCGGCTCGCATGCCGAGTTCCTCAAGCAGTTCCCGGCGCGCAGCCGCCTCCGGCTTTTCGGGGGGCTCGATCGCACCAGAAACAGTCCGCAGGATCGGATCCTCACCCATTCCCATTCGCCGCTCGCGGATGAGCCAGAGTACACCTTTACGGTCAAATGGGTAGACACGGACAACATTGTCACACACCACAAATTCGGCCTCGATGACTTCGCCTTGAGGGCTCTTGACCTCTTCAACCACAATATCGAAGACGTTTCCTTTGTACGCTATTCTGGAGTTTTCGGACAAATTGATAGCCGCCTCAGCCCGACTCATGACCGCTCCCATGTCGTCCCCGCGGACCACATCTTCTCAAATTGATCCTGGAAATACCAATACCACACCGGCGAGTTCTGTGCACTCATCTCCAGGTGCGGTCTTCGGACCGATGAATCCTCGTACATGTAAAACTCTACGAAGATCTTCCCAGTGGGGAGCCCCTGATCCAGTATCGTTATACTTGACGTTGGGACATGATTTAATGTCCTTATCTCAACCCGCCCCGGGAAGCCGTCTCGTAGGTGCCTCAGCCGCTCGAGGCTTCTTCGGATATCGCTGTTGTAGTCGGACGGATCATCCTGGCCTAGGAAATTCCGCGCCACAACGCTGCTCGACTCGGAGCCAGGCTCGACCAAGAGAAACCGGCACGTACCTCCACCACCGAGAACGTCCCGCAAGTTGTCCGTGTATTCCGTAGAAAGCGTGCGTAACGACATGCCGCTGATAAAGATAGATTTTCTGCCGACGGTGACCGCAGTCCACGGTTCCAATGAGTCCCGGTGCTTCAAGACTCCATCGATTTCAGGCTGGACGAGCCCTTTGAGACTACGGAGCCCAAATTCGATGGCACTTAAATCTTCCCCGAGGCCTAAGACCTGGCGCCTGATAGCAAACAGGCTCACACCAACCGCGAATACGAACGCGGAAACAGCACCACTGATCACCCTGGTCAAATCGGCAACACCGCCTATCGACGCCTTCGAATTCTCCCATGCGCCAGCAGACACCGCTACGAGGACACCAGCAGCTGAAATAAGTGCCCCGGCTGTTAATATGGCGATCAACACCGTGAGCACGACTTTTAGCCTGACCACATCCATCGAACCCCCCAGCCTCACCCGCCTGGGTGTCTGTGCACGGGCCACGCTCGCCCATCAGACGGTGTAGCCATTCACGTACGCCCTCACTACCCACAGTATCCTGACTTGCCCAGCCCTCACACCCCCTTATTGATGACCTTCGCGAACCCGTCGAGGCCGTTCCCCGTCAGTACAATGACGACGGCCGACCCCGAGCCCAGGCCAGGCACGATCTCTCCCAGTCGCGACAGAACCCCCAGGCCAACGCAACCACTCGGCTCAGCCGAGATACCCAGGGCACTCGCATGGCTCAGGCCATCCGCAACTTCTCGCTCTGACACCAGGTAGACCGGGTAAGGCACCCGCACGGACCCTGTCCGGTCTGGCGAGCGATGTCTTGACAGCGCTACGCCATCCCGTGCGAGTGCCGAAACGTCAACCCATGCCGGGCCGAAAAGCATGCGGGCCGCTGACGAGCGGTCAGCGACGCTTAGCGGAACGACGCAGCACTTCGTATCACGTAGGGCGTCCTTGACCTGATTACACAGTATGCCGGCACCGAAAGGAACCAGGCAGACGTCAGGAATACGGCCCAGCTGCGCAATTGCTTCATGCATGATCCGTGCATATACAGGTACCTCAATGCCCTCTGTTATATCAATTACCTCTCCAACCCTGCCAGCTTGCCTGGTGACCGCGTCCTTCACCTCACTCTCGGAAAGAATGGCGCCCGACACAGGAAGATCGATGATGTCCAGCCTGCTCGCAAGGTAGCTCCGTAGCTCCCTCCCTGCGATCTCAGTCCCCAAGGTCGAGGGACCCAGCGCCCATTCGCCCATATCCTGCGGAAGCAGCACGCACGGCCGGGGCCTTCCCCGTCCGTGACCAAACTCCCGCATGGATATGTGATAGGCGAGACTGAGCGCTGTATTCCCATACGAAATTGTGGCTATTACGGCGCTCTCCGGAACGCTGGTGAGCGCGGCCCTTACAAGACGATCTTTGAAAGTCCCGGTAGGGTGGCAACTCTCATCCTTGATGTAAACACGGTCGAAGCCCGCAGTGGGGGGCAAACGCGTCAGTGGGGTTGGATTCCAAATCATACATACCTTCCATGCACGAATTGTCCGAGACGGCACCAGGGCAGTGGTCTAAGCCATCAGGCTCATCCGGTTTCCAGCAGGTCGAGGAACGCACGGGTCATCGTAGACGGGCTCAGCACATTGTTGATGAGCCCCGTTTTTGTGCTGGCGGTGAGGCGGACATAAGCCTCGCGCTGGCGCTGCAGGTGGTGGTCGTCGACCAGCATTAGCGCACCGTTATAGAACGGCTCTACTCCTCTATAATATGAAGAATATGCGCCAGCTTCCAGGAAATCGGCGCTTACGCCCGCTAAATGCGCTGAGAACGGCTTACGAGGGTCGCGGGTCAATACTATCGCGTGACTGACTTTCACTTGCTCGGTGAGACAGTTGACACCAAAGACCCGGTGTGGCGGGATCAATACTGCGGCTCTGTCATTAGATCTCTCAATATAACTCACCGTGTTCTCGCTCAGGCGCGGCTGAAAAGCCTGCACGCTCCGCCACTTCATATGAAGCTGTGATTCACCGGTCGCCCGGGCGAGCCCGGTTTCCAGACAGACGCTGCCCCAGTCATCATTGACAACACGTGCGGTGACGTCGGGAGTTGACAGCAGCGAAGCCATGAGCGTTGTCTTGCCTGCACCCGACGCGCCCATGAGTAGTACGCCGACACTATTGTTCTTTCTCTGCAACTCGAATGTGCATCCATGTGCGAACAGAGTCGAGTCGGAGCATACAGCCGAACAAATACCGCGTACGGAAACCTTTAAGACCGTATACGATTCAGTGCCAAAACACCATAACTCGCGGCCATCCTCGCACCACCACCGCGCCATCCCATCGAGCGATGAGAGCCCATAGTGCTTCGGTGGGTGAACAAGCGCGATTAGGCTCGCATCCGCGGCGGGTACCTTTCCGGCCCGGCCCCAGTTGTTATGAAACCATGCACCCAGTTTTGGGCTGTCGGTTCTCAGGGTAACCAGAATGGAACCGGTGGCGGTCAGGACTTTCGCGGTGATGTCATACAGATCGAGCGAATCCAGATCAACCGGTACGGGCATTGACCTGGGCTCGACGACAGGAGGCGATGGGGACTGGGAGATTTCACCACTTGCGTGCATGCCTTTGTGCCTATCTAGCAAATGACTCGCCATGGATTGTAACAGAGCAATTGACATACGGCAATAGTGGATCTTGCACTCTTGAATTATGGGTTTGTGCCAAGCCCTTAAATGGGTGACCCCAAGCGCTACAGCTAACTGCGCCCGGCATCGCATGGTGGTTTTGGTGCGGGAGTGGTTTCCGGATGCGCGCCGGTTCGTGCGTGCCTGGCGGGGGCACGCACGAACCCACCAAAACCCTCACTCCGCTGCCAGGGCCTGCATCATCTCCAGGCGCGCTGCCCGGCGGGCCGGGCGCAGCCCGGCCAGCACCCCGGCGACCGCTCCGGCGGCCAGGAAGACAAGCAACTGGCTGAAAGGCACCGAGAAGACCGCCAGTGACGCCGAACCCGACGCCTTGACCACTGCCCAGCCAAGGAACGTACCGAGGATGACCCCAACGACCGTGCCAAACAGCGCGATCAGCACCGCCTCCCAGCGAACAGTCGAGCGCGTCTGTGCTCGCGTTTGGCCGATGGCGCGCAGCAGGCCAAGTTCACGGGTGCGCTCGTGGATCGCCAGGGACAAGGTGTTGGTGATGCCCATCAGCGCGATGACGATAGCCAGCACCAGCATCACGTAGATCAGGCCGAGGATGGTGTTGACGCCCTGGGTCACGCTGCTGCGGTACTGAGCGCGGTCCTGGACCCGCGGCTTGCCGAAGGGAGCGGCCAGCCCCGCAACGGCCTTCCTCGCCGCAGCGAGGCTGGCGCCGGGCCGGAGCTTGACCATGATCTGGCGGTCGGCGACCTGCCTGGCGTGTGCCGCCCAGTTTGCCTGGGTGACGAGGTAGTCGCCGGCGACATCGGTCTGGCTGTAGATCGCGCTCACGCGAACCCGCCCGGAGGTCCCGTCGGGATAGGTGACGCCGACGAGGCTTCCCACCCGCCAGTGGTAGTTACTGGCGGCGGACTGGGACACGGCAACGGTGCCAGCAGCCGGGTTCAGGGCCCCTGCGGTAATCCCAAGGCTGAGAACCTGGCCCAGGGCAGCCGGGTTGGCCACCGTCACCTGCTGGCTCACGCCGTCCAGCATGGCCTCCCCGCGACCCAGTCCAGTCGCTGCCCGCACGCCTGGCAGCCGGGCGATGCTGGCGGCGAGTTGCGGGCTCAGGCCGCCTCCGCCCGGGCCGCCACCGTAGCCACCGGTGCTGACAACCAGGTCGGCTCGCAGGGACTGGCCGACCCCCTGGGAGGCGGACGACTTGAGCGAGGCGCCGATGACGGTGAAGACCGCGACCACCGCGACGCCGACCATGAGCGCGGCGGCGCTGGCAGCCGTGCGGCGCGGGTTGCGCATCGCGTTTTGCCGGGCGAGATTGCCGGTGATGCCGCGCAGTGCGGCCAGCGGTGCCCCCAGCACCGCCGCCACCGGCCGGGCCGCCACCGGGCCGAGCGCGACGGCACCGATCACGGCACAAACCGCTCCCGGGCCAACGAGGCCCACCTTCCCCGCAAGAGCCGCGGCCACGGTGCCTGCCACACCGCCGAGCACAAGCACCGCGCCAACGATGATGCGTGACCGTGAGACCGCAGCCGGTTCCGCGGCGACGTCGCGCAGTGCGGCCAGCGGGGAGACCCTGGCAGCACGCACAGCCGGCAGGGCACCCGCGATGACGGTGGCGGACAGCCCAGCGGCAACAGCGATCAGCGCCGTCGATGCCTTGAACACAAGGCCACCCGCGGGCAGCGCAAAACCGAAACCATCGAAGACCCCCTTGAGCGCGCCCGCGATGCCGACGCCACCAGCGAGCCCGGCCAGCGACCCGGCCAGGCCGACGATCACCGTCTCGACCACGCTCGACACGACGATCTGGCGCCGACTGGCACCCACGGCGCGCAGCAGCGCCGCGCTCCTGGTGCGCTGCGCGGCGACGATGGCGAACGTGTTGTAGATGCTGAACGCCGCCACCAGCAAGGCGATGACCGCGAAGGCGGTGAGCGCCGTGCGGACAAAACCAAGGAACCCGCTGTTGATCGCGCTGAAGTTCTCCTGGGCCAGTTGCGAACCAGTAATGGCCTGAACCCCCGCCGGCAGCACCGGGCGCAGCCGGGTGAGCAGCTGGTCCGGCGATACCCCCGGTGAAGGCTGGATCAAGATGCTGGTGAGCTGACGCGGGTTGTCGGTGAGATAACGCTGCGCGGCGTGCAACGTCATGCCGGTGAACGTGGACGGCCCAAAACCGCCGGCGCTTCCAAAGGTGGCTATCCCGACGATGACGACGCGCACTGGCCTGGGAGTCAGCAGCGTGGTGGTGTCCCCCAGCCGCAGATTCCCGGTTTTGGCAGCGCCCCGGTTGATCACCACCTGGCTGTCAGTTTCGGGAACGTGCCCGGCAACCAGCCGGTAGGGGTTGAGGCCAGCTTCCGGCACCCAGTTTGCCGCCCAGGTCGGCGGCCCGTTGCCGCCGATGCCCTTGCCGTCACGGCCGAGCAGTTGCCCTTCGCCTTCTATATACGGCTTCGCCCTGGCGACACCGGCGACTGTCGCGATCCGGCTCGCCAGGGACGCGTTGACGCCCGCCCGGATGTCCCGCCCACCCACAGAACCGACGGTGGCGGAGCCCCGCAGCAGCACCTCGGTGCTGCTGTTGGCCTGGGAGAACAGCCGGTCAAAGTTGGCGCGCAACGTGTCGCCGAGCATCAGCGTCCCGGCCAGGAAGGCCACGCCAAGCCAGACCGCCAGAAACGTGCCGATCAGCCGCCGCTTGTAGGCCCAGATCTGCTTGAGACCGATTCCGATCACGGTTTCCTCACACCTCCAGCGCTTTCATCCGGTCGAGCACCCGCTGCGGAGTAGGCCCCTCCAGGTGCCCGACGATCCGCCCATCGGCCAGGAAGACCACGGCGTCGGCATGGCCGGCGGCGACGGGATCATGGGTGACCATCACGACGGTGTGACCGAGTTCGTCCACCGCCCGGCGCAGGAAGCCGAGCAGTTCGGCTCCGCTCTTGGAGTCCAGGTTCCCGGTGGGCTCGTCGGCGAAGGTGACCTGCGGCCAGCTGGCCAGTGCCCGGGCGACGGCCACCCGCTGCAGCTGCCCGCCGGAAAGCTGCGCGGGCCGGTGCGAGAGGCGGTCCCGCAGGCCCATCGTGTCGATCACGGTGTCGATCCACGCCTCGTCCGGCTTCGCCCCGGCCAAAGTCATGGGCAGCGTGATGTTCTCGAAGGCCGTAAGGGTCGGGACGAGGTTGAATGCCTGGAACACGAAGCCGACCCGTTCACGCCGCATCAGCGTCAGCGCCCGGTCGGACAGTCCGCCCAGCTCGACATCGCCCAGCAGCACCGATCCCGATGTCGGTGTGTCAAGCCCGGCCAAACAGTGCATCAGCGTGGACTTGCCCGAGCCAGACGGTCCCATGATCGCGGTGAACCGCCTGGACGGGAACTCGACGGTCACGCCATCGAGCGCCCGGACGGTTTCCCCGCCGCTGCCGTAGACCTTGACAAGCTCAACGGCCCGGGCGGCGATCGTCCCTCGCGCAGCCGGGGCTTCCGGCACAGTTGCGTTCTTCATGGCCACCTTCGGAGATGGGGTGCGTGAACTCACTCATGCTCTCCGGCGAGGGCGCCGCGCGTCGTCGGGCCACAGGCGGCTTTGTGGCTGCCCCACGCGGAGCAGCACCCCGCTCCTCACTGCTCCCGGGGGAGTACGAACATCGCTCCCCTCTACCGATGACGACAGCGGCTCGCCGGCTTACTGTGCTGGCATGACCATGAGGGGGAGGGCCAGCGCGAACACCGCGATGCGAAGAAAACTGATCGTCGACAGCGCGCTGGCGTTGGGGCTCGCAGCTTTCATCGCAGCGGCCACACACTTCGGCGCGCGGTACCACCCGGGGCAACGGCACCTGGACGCAGCGGGGTTTCCGTTGCTCATCATCGCGGCGGGCGTGCTGGCCTGGCGCCGCCGCTACCCGGTGGCCGTCATGGGTGTGGTGTTCGGTGCCACGCTGATCTACTTCATTCTTGGCTACCCCGAAGGCCCCATCTGGCTGCCGCTGATCGTCGCCTTCTTCACCGCCGCAGTCCGCGGGCACCGGCTGGCCGCCGCGATCACCGCGGCGGCCGGGTTCGGCGTCTTTCCCTGGCTCGACTACCTGCTGCGGAACGGGCAGCCCCCCACGGTCACGTTCCTCGCCGCCCTGGCCGCGTGGCTACTGCTGCTCCTCGGCGTCGCCGAGATCGTTCGTATCAGGCGGGAGCGCACCGCCGAGGCAGCCAGGATCGAGGAGGAGGAGACGCTCCGGCGGGCCAGCGAGGAGCGACTGCGCATCGCCCGTGAGCTCCACGACGCGATCGGCCACCACCTGTCCCTGATCAACGTCCAGTCCGGGGTCGCCCTGCACCTCAACGAGGATCTCCCCGAACAGGCACGCAACTCTTTCGCCGCGATCAAGCAGGCCAGCAAGGAAGCCCTGAGCGAGCTCCGGTCGGTGCTCAGCGTGCTGCGGCAGGATGACGAGCAGGCTCCCCGCTCCCCCACCTCGACCCTTGCCCGGCTGGACGATCTGGTGGCGCAGGCGGCAGCGGCCGGGCTCAAGGTCGAGACCGAGACCGACGGCGCGCCGCGCCCACTCCCCTTCAGCGTGGACGTCGCCGCGTTCCGGATCGTGCAGGAGGCGCTCACGAACGTGACCCGTCACGCCGGGCCAGCCACCGCCATGGTGCGCATCTCCTATCAAGATCACGATCTATCGGTGCAGGTGGATGACGACGGCCACGGATTGCCGCCTCACGCCGCGCCCGCAGATGGCAACGGCATCCGGGGCATGCGCGAACGGGCCGCCGCGCTGGGCGGGGAACTCCAGGCCGGCCCACGACCGGGTGGCGGCTTCCGGATACGCGCCCGCCTGCCTCTGAACGGCACCGCCCTACTCCCGGACGCCGCGTCCCCACCCCCAGATGGCGCGGCCTAAGCCCTGCCGCCGCGGAGCGGGCCAGGCCGGACCAGGCCCGACTCATAGGCGTACACGACCAGCTGCGCACGATCCCTGGCCCGCAGCTTCACCATGGCCCGGCTCACGTGGGTCTTCGCAGTCGCCGGGCTCACCACGAGCCGCTGGGCGATTTCATCGTTGGAGAGCCCCTCCGCCACCAGCGCCATCACCTCGCGCTCCCGTTCTGTGAGGTCGCCCAGGTCTGGCACGTATCCGGGCGGCCGTGCCCGCGCCGCGAACTCCGCGATCAGCCGCCGGGTCACGCCCGGCGACAGCAGCGCATCGCCACGCGCGACCGCCCGCACCCCCGCGATCAGCTCGGCAGGCTCGGTGTCCTTCACCAAGAACCCGCTCGCCCCGATCCGCAGCGCCTCAAAGACGTACTCATCCAGGTCAAACGTGGTCAGCATGACCACCCGCACGTCACTAAGGCGCTCGCTGGCGACGATCTGCGCGGCGGCAGCAAGCCCGTCGCACCGTGGCATCCGGATATCCATCAGCACCACATCGGGAACAAGCTCGGCGGCGAGCGACTGCGCCTCGGCTCCATCGGCGGCCTCGCCCACCACCTCGATGTCCGCCTGGGCGTCGAGCAAAGCCCGGAACCCGGCGCGGACCAGCGCCTGGTCATCAGCGAGCAGCACGCGAATCACAAGTCCCACACCCAGAACCGTAAGCGATGCCAGCCCGCTGGTCATCGCACGAGCGGAGAAGTCCATCGTGGCGCGAATACTCCCCCAGAAGTACGCGCACAGCCGCGTGATGGCCCCCAGCCCGGCAAACGGGCAGGTCCGGACGCCGACAACTGTGTATCAGCGCCCGGCTTGCCACCTCTTGACTAACAAGGCCGGTGAACGAGCAACCGGCCCAGGGGATCGGGGTGGAGATGGTCGCGACATCGCTGGACTTGGCCGGACCCGGACCTAACCAGAGCACAAATGGTGATGGCCCGCAGTCGCCGCACACACCGAGCCCGCCGGGCCCGGCGCGCAATACTCACCGCCCCGGCAAGCTTCGACGCCTGATGCGCCAGATCGTGCGTCGGCTACGCCGAGTTGCATCCTTGCTGACATGCACCAGGGTCCGCAGCTGGCTGCGCCGCAAGGCAGTCACGACGTTGATGAATGTCCTGATCTTTACCGCGGCAGCCGTCACCGCGGTTACTGCCGGACTCCTGACGGAGCAAGGCTGGCCGGACCCGAGCACCTGGGGTGCTGGGGCGCTCAAGCTGTTCGCCCTGTGGTGCCTGGCTTTCCTGCCGGGATGGCTCTATGTGCGGTTCCTCGACTTGCGTGCCGAGGCACTGTGGAACGAGTACGTCCTCAACTTGCACCGGCTTGGCTGGGACAGTACTGGCCTGCTGCCGCAGCCCCCCCGTACATCGAATTTCTACCAGCAGTGGGAGCACGAGCAAAAGTTCGCAGGTCCCGGAACAGCCGCAGGCTCCGGCCCAACAGACAGCATCTACCAGCAGAAGTTTGAGGCCTACTACGGCCGCGAAGTCCCCCGGGCCGCGAAGAAACGCTCCGAGAACAGCCGGAAGCCGGACGGCCAAAGGGACAATGACTACAGGGTTAAGACCGAATCCCTGTTTCCGGTGTTCCTTGCGACGGCGATATTCGCCGTTGGCTGGGCGGCGGTGCTCTGGGACACCCAGTTCATCACCGCCCCAGCTGGCCCCTGGGATGTCCTCAAGTTTGGGTTCCTTGGCTCCTACGCCTTCGTGACCAGCATGCTGATCCGCCGCTTCTTCCAAAGTGATCTGCGGCCTAGCGCCTACGCCACCTCGGTGTACCGGATCATCCTTGTCTTGCTGGTGATCGTGGTCCTGTATCAGGTAATTAAGCAGATCTCGCCGATCATCCGTCACGCAGAGTTCGCAGTCGCCTTCACGATCGGCTTCTTCCCCCTTGTCGGTCTCCAGGCTCTTCAACGGCTGACATCGAAGGCGCTGCGCCGGTTCGTTCCGCCGATCACCTCGGACTACCCACTCGACCAGCTTGACGGGCTCAATCTCTGGTATGAGGCGCGGCTGACAGAAGAGGGCGTCGAGGACATGCAGAACCTCACCACCATGAACCTGGTGGACGTCATCCTGCATACACGAGTCCCCGCAGGCCGCCTGGTGGACTGGATCGACCAGGCATTCCTGCTGATCCATCTGGACCGCACCGATCGTAGCGAGCTGAATGAGCGCCGGGAGGCGCTGAACAAGCGCCGACGGGAGCTGAACGAGCTGCCGGAGAAAGACAAATATGCGGCCAACAGCCGTGCAAGAGACAGCTCGGGAGTATTTGATGGGGCCGACGCGCGGCTGAGTCTCCGGAGATTCGGTATCCGCACTGCCACCGACTTGCTCAAGACGTTCTCGGTCGAGAAGGACCACTCGGGTGAGGAACTCACCCAGCGCGTCTTCACGCGGCCAATGTACCTCGACAAGCTGCCACTCCCGGTGGATCAGCTTCGTCTAGTGGTCTCCGTCCTGGGCTCTGAGCCCGGACTTGTGCCGGTGTGGAACTGGCAACGGAACGGCGTCCGGGCCTGCCAGCCGACTCAGCCCCCC
>WNGR01002490.1_pt1 | contig 34857 bp, 33 predicted proteins | sample 5407581 | NCBI WGS metagenome assembly WNGR01 (sample SAMN13153383, study PRJNA577476) | soil metagenome | isolation source: 80 cm soil or saprolite under Garry oak tree replicate 2 | place: USA:California | collected 2016-06-15 | reverse complement strand
TCCTGGAGGCCGTGCCCGAGCACGACCTGGTGGTCGTGCTGCTCACCAACGCAGGGACCGGCACGGGCCTGTGGCGGGACCTGAGCCGCTGGCTGTTCCAGGAGCTGGCCGGCGTGCGCACGCCCCGGGTGCCGCGGCCCGCGGAGCCGCCGCCCGACCTGCCGCTGGAGAACTACACAGGAACCTACGAACGGCTGAGCGTGCGGCACGACGTGGCTCTCGAAGACGGCCAGCTCGTGGTGCGCAGCCAGCTCAGCGGGCCGCTGGCCGAGCTGTCCGGCGACCCGGAGGTACCGCCGCTGCGGCTGCGCCCCGTGGACAGCGAGTCGTTCTTCACGGTCGGCGAATCCGGCGAGGCGCTGGTCAACTTCGCCGAGTTCAGCGACGGGCGCCCGGGCTACCTTCACGCCGGCGGCCGCGCGGCCCGGCGGGCGGAGGCTCCTGAACCGCACCATCGGTGATGATTCGTGGTGCGGGGTATGCGCGCATGGTGTGTACTTGCGCCATGGCCATTGTAATCATCGCGGCGGTGGTGGCCTTAGTTGCCGGATGGCATGTCAGCCAGGCTCATATGGCGCATCGCGCCATCCCGGGCCGGCGGTCTCAGCTTGGCCCGCTCCGCCGTGAGCGGACACACCACATACTCTGGTTCATCGTGATCGTGGTCCTGATAGTGGTCTTTGTAGCGGTCGCCCGCTAGCCAGATCTCCGCAGGCGGCAGGCCCGGTCAGCTGAAGTGGGTAGTCGGCCTCTCCTGCAGCTCACCGTCCAGGTAGACGTCCACCTTCTCGTCGTAGAAGCAGGCGAGCCCGGCGACCTTCTGGCTCTCCGGCAGCGGGGTCCGGTACATCCAGATGAGGTCGGAAACCGCGCCGCGGCCCGCATCCACCGACCAGTAGTTCGCCGTGCCCTTGTACGGGCAGTGCGTGACAGTCTCCGACGGCAGCAGCAGGTCCATCCGGACGTCGGTCAGGGGGATATAGTGCCGCGGGGGCAGCCCGGTCTCGAACAGGATCCGCGGCTGGCGCGACTCGGCCACGGTGACGCCGTCCACCTCCACGCGCACGTGCCTGGAGCTGGCCAGGATGTCCACCCGCGAGTACGGGTCGCGCGGATGGGTGTAGACCGGCTCGTCCTCCTCGAACCACTCGCTCATGGCGTTCCAGTCCAGGCGGACCAGGTCGCGGAGCTGCTCAAGCGGCGAGCGGGGGTAGCGCAGCGCGGCCCGCTCGGCGGTCGCAGTGGCCACCTTCACGTGCAGCAGCTCACCATCGCCGCGGCTGGGCGAGTGCTTGGTCTCGCCCGCCGGGAGCAGCGAGGCCCGCACGTCTGCCGCCGGCAGGTAGTACGTGGGGTAGTAGGGCAGCTCCCAGACCAGGAACGGCCGCCTGGTATCGGCCACCAGCTCCCCGTTCAGGAAGGCGCGGACCCTCTTGCGCCCCGGCTCGACCCGGACGCTGCCGCGCGCGCTCTCGGTCATTCCGGCCTCCCGCCCAATGAGGATGACATCCGACACTCCCGAACATACAGCGATGCGACCCGGTCGCCAGGCCCGCATCTAGGGCAGCAGGCGGGGTAGCGTCTGGGTATGCGACTGGGGGTCCTGGACGTAGGGTCCAACACAGTCCACCTGCTCGTGGTGGACGCACATCAGGGCGCGCGCCCCGTTCCCGCGTTCTCGCACAAGGCCGAGCTGCGTCTCGGCGATCACCTGGATGCCGGCAACCGGCTGTCCCAGGACTGCGCGATGCAGCTGCGTGATTTCGTCGACGACGCGCTGCGGATCGCTGAGGACAAGGGCGTGCAGGAACTGCTGGCGTTCGCGACGTCGGCCGTCCGGGACGCGGTCAACGGCGACGAGGTGCTGGCCCGGATCCAGGAAGAGACGCGGGTGGACATCCGGGTGCTGCCCGGCCCGGATGAGTCTCGGCTGACGTTCCTGGCCGCCCGGCGCTGGTTCGGCTGGTCGTCCGGCCGCCTGCTGATGCTGGACATCGGCGGCGGCTCACTGGAGATCGCCTCCGGTGTCGACGAGGAACCGGGCGTCGCGGTCTCGCTGCCGCTCGGCGCGGGCCGCCTGACCCGGGACTGGCTGGTCGGCGACCCGCCCACGCCCGACGAGGTGCGGCAGCTCCGCAAGCACGTGCGGGCGGAGATCGCCACGACCGCGGGCGTGGTCATGCGCGACGGCCGCCCCGACCATGCCGTGGCGACGTCGAAGACGTTCCGGCAGCTCGCCAGGATCACCGGGGCGGCACCGTCCAGCGACGGCCCGTACGTCCGGCGACTGCTGCATCACGCCGACGTCGTGGCGCTGGCCGAACGGCTTTCGCGCACTACTGCCGCGCACCGGGCACAGCTGCCCGGGGTGTCCCGCGGGCGGGCGCCTCAGCTCGCCGCGGGCGCGATCGTGGCGGACGCGGCGATGGACCTGTTCGGCCTGCCGGAACTCGAGGTCTGCCCCTGGGCGCTGCGCGAGGGAGTCATCCTGCGCCGGATTGACGCCCTGCCCAGCCGCTGACCGGGCTTACTCCTCCGTGCCTGCGGGCCGCGTGCCGCCGACCGCGTGCCGCGCGCCCTCGCCGGTTCCTGCCGGTCGTCCGGAGCCCGCGTCGCCCTCGGTGCGCCGGCCGTTCCCTGTCCTGGGCGCAGCCGCCGCCGGCCTGGCCTGGTTCGCGGCCTGCCCCTCGGCCGGCTGGCCGTTGCCTGCTCCCTCGCCCGGCTTGACCGGTGCGGCCGGCTGGGCCTGCTGGGCTGCCTGGGGCCGGACCTGGTCAGCGCGCCCGCGTGCGGCCGCCTGCTGGCCGCCGACTCCCGCCATGCCCTGGGATGGCGGTGCGGCCGGGGCGGGCTGGGCGGGCTGGGCGGGACCAGCAGGCCCGGCCGCCGCGGGAATGGCACTCTGGGGGGCGTGCCTGCCCTCCGCCTGGCCTGCGGGCCGGCCGCCGACGGCGGTCTTGCTCTCCGCGATGGAGTTGGCGACCGCCTTCTCGACCTCTTCCTCCAGCGAGCCGCGCGAGACCTCGCCAGCTACGAGCGTGGTCACCACGTCGCGGATCTCGGTCAGGCGCCGGATCGCCTCGGTGTGCCGGGACATGAGCAGGTTGAGGCGGCGTTCCGCGCCATCGTGAATCGCGGTCGCGCGCGCGGTCGCCTCGTCCAGCACCTGCTTGGCCTGAGCCTTAGCGCTGGCCACGGCGGTCTCGGACTGCTTGTGCGCGTCGGTGACCGACCGCTCGGCCTCGGCCCGGGCCGCGTTCCTGGTCTTCTCCGCCTCGGCCCTGGCGCTGGCGACCGAGTTCTCCGCCTGCTCCTGCGCGGCGCGCAGCATGCGCTCGGCCTGGTTCTGCGCTTCGGCGCGGAACTTGTCCGTCTCCTGCTTGGCCTCGGCCCGCAGCCGGTCCGTGTCCTGCTTCGCGTCGTTACGGAGCTTCGCGATCTCCTCGTTGGCGCGGTTCCGCTGTGACTTGGCCTCATCGTCGGCCAGCTTCAGGATCTGGCCCACGCGCTCGCTGATCTCCTCGTGCGGGGGCCTGCCGGTGGCCGCCTGCCGCGCCGAGGAAAGTTCCAGCCTGAGCCGCTCGTTCTCATCAAGGGCGTGAGACAGCCTGTTTTCGAGGTCACGCGACTCACGGGCCTGGCTGCGGGCCCTCGCCACGAACTCGTCCACCTGGCGGCGGCTGTAGCCGCGCATCTCTTTTTCGAAGATCTCTTCCTGGCCCAGTTCGGCAATGGGGTCAGTGTGCTCGCTCATCATGCTCACCCGTCAGGTGGTTCAGGCAGATCCGGCCTGCCGGCTGAGACTAGCTGGCAGGCTAGGGCGGGCCGAATCTGCGACCTTGGTTTGCTATAGGCGGCCCGCGGCAGCTGGACGTGCCGGTTCCGGGCCGGGCGCGGCGAAAATGAAATGACGGGCACGACTCTTGTCCCGAAGCACCCTTCCGCGCAACCGAAACGGCTGAGTATCCGGTTATGTCTGGATTGATCGAACCGCGGGGCGGTACTCTCTGCCCGCAATCGGGCCGCAAACCCTGTGGGCGGGCCGCAAAACCGGGGTGGGCGGGCGCAAAACCGGGAGGAGCACCGCATGGGCTTGCTTGGATCGCTGGGCGGATCTGCCCCCTCGGTCCATCCGGAGGCATGGATCGCCCCGGGTGCCGTCGTGGTGGGCCGGGTCACCCTGGCCCGGGCCGCGAGTGTCTGGTACGGAGCGGTCCTCCGGGCCGACGACGACGAGATCATGGTCGGCCCCGAGTGCAACGTCCAGGATCTCTGCTGTCTGCACGTGGACGCGGGCGAGCCGGTCCTGCTTGAGGAGCGGGTCAGCCTGGGCCATCACGCCACGGTGCACGGGGCCCACGTGGAGGCGGGCGCCTTGATCGGGATCGGGGCGGTCGTGCTTGGCCGGTCGCGGATTGGGGCCGGCTCCCTGGTCGCGGCCGGCGCCGTGGTCCGGCCCGGGACCCGCGTTCCGGCCGGCGTGCTCTTCGCCGGGGTGCCAGGACGGGTCATCAGGGAGGTGGCCGAGGAGGACCGCGGGCAGCTGGCGCACTCGGCCAGCGCGTACGTGGCGCGCGCGGCCCGGCACCGGACCGCGGTCTGGGGAGAAGACCCGGCCTCTGAGACCTGGGGCGACCCCGGCATCTGAGGCGGTTTCGCGCGGGCCAGACGGTTCCGCGCCGGCCGGACCGAGCCAGCCCCGGTCAGATCCGCCCCGAGCCGGAGATATCGGCCTCTGCCGGTTAGATCGGGTCTTTGCAGGTCAGATATACTGCTTCTGTCCGGTGAAGCGTGGTTTATGCCTAGCAAGGCCGTAGCCTGCCGATGAGATCATGTTTCTGTCGGAATGGCCGGTAACCTCTTCCGGCAATCGCCAGGGAGCCACTCCGGACCGGAGCCGGGAAGCTCCCGGGGCGATCACCGGGAACCCGTCGGCCCTGGCCCGCAGCCGCGGCGGGCCATGGCCCGTTAGGCCTCCGTCGGCCCGGGCCCACAACGCCGGCCCGGCCGGGCATGTCTTTACCTGGCCTGTTGCAGATGGCTCGGCAGAGTACCCGAATTTGTTGGGAAGATCTGGGTAGGGCAAGTCATAGGGTGGTCCAAGAAATGATCCTGATGGGTCATGCGGCGCAATGGGAATGCGCTCTAGCCTGGTGCTTAGGTTCCCGCGAATCCGCTCGGCGATGGAGGTGAGCGCGCTGCGAGAGCACCTAGACCTGCGCGTTCACGACCGCGTGGCGCTGGATGAGATCGAGCTCTACGCCGAGGTACTCAGCGCGGTGGCCGCGAGCGACCGGCGGCTCACCGCGGAAGAGCTTGATCAGGTTCTCGGGGTATGCCCGGTTACCGGGGCTTCGGTCTGCTCGAGCTGATCAGGTCCGCGAGTCGCCGGACGGGGCGTGCGCGAACATCACGTCGGTATCCCAGTGCGTGAAACCCAGTGACTCGTACAGGTTGATCGCTGGCACGTTGGACTCGTCGACGTAGAGCATCACCTGGAACAGGCCCCGCGAGCGCAGGTAGGCCAGGCCCACCAGGGTCAGGGCGCGGCCGAGGCCGGTGCCGCGCTCGGCGGGGTCGACGCCGACGACATACACCTCGCCAATGGCCTCATGAGCCCGCGCGTCGCGGGCCGCGGCGTCGCGGTCAGCCACCGGCTCGCCCCCCCGGCTCAGCTCACTCAGCCCGTGGATCTTCGTCCAGTGGAACCCGACGAGCTTGCCGTCGCGGACGGCTAGGAAGAACCCGTCCGGGTCGAACCATGGTTCCCGCTCGCGCAGGTCGAGGTCCTCACGGGTCCAGGCACCCTGCTCGGGATGGCGGGCGAAGGCCCGGGAGTTGAGGTCCGTCCACTCATCCTCGTCCTGGCCGACCACGAAGGTCCTGACGGTGATGCCCTCGGCGAATTGCGGCTTGCCGAGCTGGGACTGCAGTGAGCGCCGCATCTGCCACAGGGCGCGCACCCGCTCGAAGCCGGCCGCGGACGCGAGCCGGGTTGCGGCCGGCAGGTCGCCGTGTGCCCACAGCCGCAGCCGTCCCCCGGCCTCGGCGACCAGCGCACGCGTCAGCAGCAGGCCCAGCCCCTGCCCGCGGTGCGCCGGGTGGATGACAAGCTCGCCGCTGGGGCCTTCGACCGGGTCTGTCGGGTCCAGGTGAGCGTACCCGGACAGCTCCCCCCGGCTGACGAGCAGCAGGTCGCGGGCGCGCGGGTCGCCGCCGTACTTCAGATGCAGCATGACGTGCTCGGACAGCGGGCTGACCCCGTCCTCCTCGGCGGCGGCACTGACCAGCCGGAGCACGGCTTGTGCCTCGGCTTCGGTGATCCGTTCCCGGGCCATGATCTCCGGCGCGTCTGCCGCTCGGGACAGGTGGCTGGCCTGCGGCGGCTCTGAGCCGTCAGAACTCGGCATGCGCGGGGCGCGCCTTCCTGCCGTGCTCGCCGTCGGTCAGGCGCCTGCCGTCAGCCTCGGGCCCGGCATCGGCCGTCCTCAGCTCACGGCCGGGTGCGGCTTCCCCGGCGGGGGGCTCGTGATCGCCCCCATCCCGCTTCCCGTCGTCGCTCTTCACCGGGACGAAGCGGTATCCGACGTTGCGGACGGTGCCGATCAGGGCCTCGTGCTCAGTACCGAGCTTGGCCCGCAGCCTGCGCACGTGTACGTCCACGGTCCGGGTGCCGCCGAAGTAGTCGTAGCCCCACACCTCCTGGAGCAGCTGGGACCGGGTAAACACCCGGCCCGGATACTGGGCCAGGAACTTCAGCAGCTCGAATTCCTTGAACGTCAGGTCGAGGGCGTGACCGCGCAGCCGCGCGGAGTAGGTCGCCTCATCGATGGCCAGGTCACCGGACCGGATCTCGCCGGAGGCGGCAGGCGCCAGGCGGCCGATGGCCAGGCGGAGCCTGGCGTCGACCTCGCCGGGGCCCGCCGTATGCAGGATGACATCGTCCGCGCCCCAGTCGGCGGTGACCGCGGCCCACCCGCCCTCGGTGACGACGGCCAGCACCGGAACGCTCATCTCGGCGCTGCTGAGCAGCCTCAGCAGCCGCCTGACCTGCACCAGGTCGCGACGGGCGTCGACCAGGAGGGCATCGGCGCCTGGCGCGCCCGCGGTAGCCGCCGCCGGGGCGGTGCGGACGGAGTGCGAGAGGAGGCTCAGCGAGGGCAGGATCTCGGCCGCGGTCTCATGTGCGTCAGTCAACAGGAGCACGATGCTCAACCGCGCCACCTCCATCCCGCGGACTCATCCGCGGGAGGCTGCCCTGACTCCCGCTATGACCCGGGGCGTACGCCGCCCCGGGTCTCGTATGAGCCAGGATAGCTGACGTGACTGCTCAAGCGGCTGAAGCCGCTCGCTTCCCAGGCCTTGACGGCCCGGCCAGAGCCCAGCCCAGCCCGGCCCTGGTTGCACCGTTGCCTATCATACCTGCCGTCGTTTCCCGGTGCGGCGCGACACGTCGGCGTGATTCCAATGCCGCCTGAAGGCGGCAGTCCCCTCGTGGAGGTTCTGATGGCCATCGTGACCCTTCGGTACTGGGCTGCGGCCAAGGATGCGGCGGGGATCGCCGAGGAGACGATCACCGCGGAGACGCTCGCCGAAGCGCTGGCCGCAGCCAGGGGTAAAACCGAACAGAGCGAACATGCGGGGGAGTCCGGGGAGGCCGGCCGCCCTGCGCGCCTTCGGGCCGTCCTGGCCCGCTCGTCGTTCTTGATCAACGGGGCACCGGTGGGATCCCGCGCGCCCGAGGCGGTCGTGCTCAGTGAGTCGGCCGTGATCGAGGTGCTGCCTCCGTTCGCAGGAGGCTAGCGGACAATGCTGCTGATCGGCGGAAATTCAGCGATCCGTAATGAACCGAACCGGTCACCCCGGACGTTAGTAGCTACGTGGCAGGGCTAGAAGGCGCCAGCAGCCGCGGAACGCGCGGGCCTGCGTCGGACGAGATGCTGGTGCGCACGCTCTATGCGGAGCATGCGGGGCCACTGCTGCGATATGCGCTGCACCTGACCAGCGGGGACCGGCAGCGCGCGGAGGACATTGTGCAGGAGACCCTGCTCCGGGCGTGGATGCACCCGGACGCGATAGCAGAGCGGCCCGCCCGGCCGTGGCTGTTTGCTGTCGCGCGCAACCTCGCGGTCGACGCGTACCGGGCCAGGCGGGCCAGGCCGCACGAGGTCGGCGAGGCCGCGCTCGAACTGGTTCCCGCGCCCGACGAGGCAGACCGTGCGCTCGAGTCCTGGGCCGTCGCCGATGCGGTCAAGGCGCTCCGCCCCGATCACCGCCGGGTGCTCCTCGAGACGTATTACCGCGGCAAGTCCGTGGCCGAGGCGGCCACGGCGCTGGGCATCCCCGCGGGCACCGTCAAGTCCCGCACGTTCTACGCCCTGCGAGCACTGAAGCTGGCACTAGAGGAGCGGGGGCTCGCGCCATGACCGGGCTCACCGACTGCGGCGACATCCGCCACGCCCTCGGGGTCTATGTGCTTGGCGCCATCGAGCCTGCCGAGCGCTCGACCGTGGACAGCCACCTGAAGGACTGCGCCGATTGCCGGGAAGAGCTGGCCGGCCTCGCGGGGCTGCCCGCGCTGCTGGGCCGGGTCCCGCTGGCCGATGCCGAGCGGCTGGCCCTGGACAGCGTCGAGCCGAAGGATCTGGAAGAGCCGTCCGCTGAGCTGCTCGACTCGGTGCTGCGGCAGGTGGCCTCCCGGCGGCGCGCGCGCAGGTGGCGCGTGATCACCGCCGCCGCTGCCGCGGCCATCATCATCGCGGTCGGAGGCGGCCTCGCGGGCGGCGCCCTAATCCCGCATGGCGGCACTGCCATCCCGGGCGGTGTGCATACCGAGGCGTACCTGGCGCGCGGCAGCAATCCGGTGACGCACGTCAGCGGTGCCGTCTACTACGCCGCGTCCGGATCGGGAACCAGGATGCAGGTGCAGTTCATGGGCATGAAGGCCGGCACGCACTGCGAATTCTGGCTGGTGACCAAGAGCGGCCAGCATCTGCTGGTGGACAGCTGGAACGTCATCCCTGGTCATGAGGGTCACTGGTACTCGCTCACGTCGCACGTCGCCCCGAGCCAGGTGAAGAGCTTCGACGTCACCGCGGGCAACGGGCCGGTGCTGGTCAGCTTCCCGGCCACCTGAGCTCCCCGGCCCGGGAATGCGGCAAAGCAATCCCGTGCTTAACCCCGCATGGCCCCCGGACTGATCGCGCTTGTCGCGGCGCTTGCCATCGCGGTGGCGACCGGGCTGGCCTGGCGGTGGAACAGCGGCCGGATGCGCCGCAGCGCATCGGACGCGACGCGGCTGATCACGGCGGCGGAGCTTGGCGGGCCGCTGGGCCAGCGGGCCACGCTGGTGCAGTTCTCCACCGCGTTCTGCACCCCGTGCCGGGCCACCAGGCTGATCCTGGCCGAGGTGGCCGGGATGACCGACGGGGTGACGCACGTGGAGATCGATGCCGAGTCCCACCTCGACCTGGTCCGCCGCCTGGATATCCGCAGGACGCCTACGGTCCTGGTGCTCGGTCCCGACGGCCGGATTGCCACCCGCGCGAGCGGCCAGCCCCGCAAGGCGGATGTGATCGCGGCGCTCGGCAGCACCTCGTGACATGCCATTCCTACTGATCAGATCGGGAGAGGGCAGATAGTGACAGTCAGCCCGGCCGCGCATAGCATCGGCTATGTGCCTGCCTGGACGCCTTTGCCTGCCCGGACATCAGCGCCCTCCCCGCTCCGAGCCTCGCGGCCGCCCTGGTCCACGTTGACCAGGCGGCGCGCCGTGGACTTCTGCCGCGTCGCGACCGCGCTCTGTCGGACTGCAGGCTGACAGGCAGCGCGCCGCCGGCTGCACCACCCGTCGATCGGGTCCGGCAGACCGGAGTCAGGGTGCGCCAGGCGGGCGTCACGAGAGGGTCCCCGCCAGAATCCCGAAGGGACACTGCAGATGGACATCGATCCGAGAGGGCCGCGTTTCGGGGCGCTGATCACCATGGTGGTCTTTGCCCTGGTCCTGATCTTCGGAAGCTGGTGGCTGCTGGCCGCGCAAGGGCTGGTCTTCGCGGTCGCCACCGTGTTCGGCATGCGGTACGCCCCGTACGGGCTGATATACCGCTGGCTGGTGCGGCCGCACCTCGGGCCGCCCAAGCAGCTTGAAGCAGAGGCACCACCGCGGTTCGCCCAGGGGGTGGGTCTTCTGATCAGTGTGATTGGGGTCATTGGCTACGCAGCGGGTATCACGCCGCTTGGCATGGCGGCCGCATCGGCCGGCTTGCTCTCGGCGTTCCTGAACGGAGTCTTCGGCCTTTGCCTGGGCTGTGAGTTGTATCTGCTTATCCGACGTATCTGGCCGGGCCGCCAGGGGATGGTGCCGGCCGAAGCTGACAAGGAGGTTCCCATATGAGTCGTTCCGACGTCCTCGTCGACGCCGAGTGGGTCGAGGCTCACCGTGGCGACCCTGGCGTGGTGCTCGTCGAGGTCGACGAGGACACCAGCGCCTACGACAAGGGTCACATCCGCAACGCCGTCAAGATCGACTGGAAGAAGGATCTGCAGGACCCGGTGCGCCGTGACTTCGTGGACAAGGCCGGGTTCGAGGCCCTGCTCTCGGAGCGGGGCATATCCAGCGACGACACGGTCATCCTGTACGGCGGCAACAACAACTGGTTCGCCGCGTACGCGTACTGGTACTTCAGGCTGTACGGGCACCGGAACGCGAAGCTGCTCGACGGCGGCCGCAAGAAGTGGGAGCTCGAGTCCCGCGAGCTGGTGACCGACGTGCCGCAGCGGGCGAAGACGAGCTACCACGCACAGGCGCAGGACTCCTCGATCCGCGCGTTCCGCGACGAGGTTATCGCCGCGATCGGCCAGGACAACCTGGTCGACGTCCGCTCCCCGGACGAGTTCGCCGGGCGGCTGCTCGCCCCCGCGCACTTGCCGCAAGAGCAGGCGCAGCGCGGCGGGCACATCCCGACGGCGAAGAACGTCCCGTGGTCGAAAGCGGCCGAGGAGGACGGCACGTTCAAGTCCGACGACGCGCTGCGCAAGCTCTACGGCGACGAGGCGGGGGTGGACTTCGGCCGGGACACGATCGCGTACTGCCGGATCGGCGAGCGCTCCGCGCACACCTGGTTCGTGCTGCACGAACTGCTCGGCCAGCCGAGCGTGAAGAACTACGACGGGTCGTGGACCGAGTACGGCTCGCTGGTCGGGGTTCCGATCGAGGTCGGGGACGCCAAGTGAGCGCTGATGGCTGCGGAGCCCAGGCCGGCGGGGCTCCGGTGAGCGCGGCCAAGGACGCTGGCACCCAGGCCGTGGTGCAGGGCCGGGTTACCCAGAACGGCTCCGCGGTGCCGGTCGGTTACGCCCGCCTGCTCAACACCAGTGGTGATTTCGTGGCCGAGGTGCCGCTCAGCGAGGATGGGGGATTCCGGTGCTTCGCCGCGCCCGGCTCCTGGACGCTGCGCGTGCTCGCCCCTGGGAACGTCAGGGCCGAGCGCACGGTGTCCGCCGACATCGGCAAGGTCACCGAACTCGAGGTGGCCGTCTAGCACCGTCCGTCAGCGGGGACGGCGCTCAGTGACCACCGGCCGAGCGCCGTCCCCGCATAAGTGTCCGTTCCCCTACTTGCCATCCTTTCGTCGCCTGCGTCGCCACCTGTTGTTCAACTGCTGGTCACCTTTGGCTCCTAAAACTGGTCCTGGCCGTGAGGACACGGTCAATACTCGCGATTCTTGGGGGCCTGGCAGCATATGTCGATCGAGGCTGATCCGGCTGGGCCCGCAGCCGGCACCGGGCTTCCGGCCATCGCGACCAGCGGCGCCGGCGAACGTACCAAGCCGCCTTCGCCCCCCGCGCTGCCGATAGCGAAGAGCCTAATTAGCTCGATCGGCAGCTGATCTGATGGCAGCCTCTGCAGCGACCGCTCCGGGCGGAGGGGCAGGCAACTCGCCCGTCCACCGGCCCGGCGCCACCTCGATCTCCCGGCATTATGCGGAGTGACCGGCGTGCCCGGCGCCAGCGAGGAACCGGTTCGGGAGGGGGAAAGCAGGTCGGCATCCGCGCAGGACCTTATGCCCACGAATAACGTCACCCCAGACTGGGAAGGCCGCGGCGGCGGCCAGGCTGGCGCAGACCCGGGCCGGACGCGGCCCGATGCTTCGCGGCGGGAGGCATCCCGGCCGGGCGTCGGCGTGCTCGCGGACCGGATCGCGGCCGCGCTGGTGCACCACGAGCCAGGCTGGCGGCTGCCGAGGCACACTACGCTCGCGCGCCGCTACAACGTCACCACCGCGGAGATCGACGCGGCGGTGAGCGAACTGGCCACCCGGCGTCTCGTCCGCCGCCTGGCCGACGGACAGCTGTACCGCGTCAGCCCGGCCGAGTACCTGATCCCGATCGAGGGCGTGCCCGGGCTGGTCTCGTACGTGGACCCGATGGGCGGGCATATCGCCTGCCGGAGCCGGCAGGCTGTCTGGCGCCAGGTTCCCGAGGACATCGGGTGGGCGCTGCGGATCCCGCCGGCCGACCCGGTCGCCGTCATCCGGGTGCACTGGACCGCGAACGGTGAGCCCGCGGCGTTCTGCACGACCTACGTGCTCAAAGAGATGGCCGCCCCGTTCATGAGCACGCCGGACACCGACGCCATGGCCAGCCTGACGCTGCTGCCGATCGCCGCCCCGCCCGCGCCCCAGGATCCGGGGCGCGCTGATCCCCGGCCGCTCGGCCAGCCGCGCGCGGTGCACGTCGAGATGCAGCCGCCGCCGCCCTCGGTGGCCAGGAGCCTGCGCCTGTCGGCCGGGCAGCCTGCGGCCATGGTGACCGCGCGCTTCGACGATCCGGAAACGGGCCGGCCGATGGCGCTGACCATTGCCGTTTTCCGTCCCGACCTGTTCCGGATCGTGCTCGTTTCCGGTGAGCAGCCGCTGCCAGACGGTGATGAGAGGACTTTCTCCGGAGCCTGGACACATGCGGTCGAGGACTGGGAACCTTGACCCCATATGCCTCTTCCTGCCGCATCCCAGGCCGATAGTGCGCCGTGGCACCCGCGCTATGGCGCCCCGGACGATACTCCGGGCAGCGTCGAGTTAACTGCCGCCCTGGCCGTGGTGCTGCTGCTGACGCACCTGCTGCTGGCTCAGCTCACGCTGCTGCTCGCCGTGGTTTTCTACCTGACCGGCCGGGCCAGCCGGTGGCGGCTGGAGTGGCTGGCGGTTCCGGCCGCCGCTGGGCTGCTCTGGACGCTCGCGATCGGCCCGTCGCGGGCCGTGGCGGGCCTGACCGCCGGGCCCAGGCAGGTGCTCGCGTACCTGGGCGGGATCGGCAGGCACCCCGGGCATCTGCTGCACCTGCAGTATGCCTTCGCTGGCATTACGCAATGGCTGCCACAGCAGTTTCCGCTCGCGCTGATCCTGGCGGCGGCGGAGGTCCTCGGCCTGTACGGGCTGCAGGGACAGCGGTACGCCGGGCGTGGCTGCCGGGCTGGCCTGATTGTGGCCGCACGGCGGCGCTGGACCACTGCGTCGCTCCGCTCCGGCGGCGTGGTCACCAGGGACGGCTGCTGTCTCGGCCTGGACGTGGCCACGGGCCGGGGCGCCGCGATCTCCTGGCAGGAAGCGGAGGGCGGCGTGCTGTGCGCCGGGCCGTCCACGGGCGCGGGACTGGCTGCCGCGGACGGAGCAGCGGCGGACCGGCCGCCCGGAGCGGCCCTGACCGAGACTGGCTTCACGCTGGCCCACGCCGCGATCAAACGGCGCAAGCCCCTGATCGTCATCGACCTGACCGGCTCGCTCTGGCTGGCCGAGGCACTGGCCGCGGCCTGCGCCGAGCCGGCCGCACCGCTGTCACGCTTCGGCGAGACCGGTCCCGGGTACTACGAGCCGCTGCGCGGCGGCGATCCGGCCCGCGCCGCGGGACTGGTCATGAGCATGCTCGACTGGAGCGACGTCGGCGACCGGCAGCGACGGTCCTGCGCCGCGTACCTGACCGATGCGCTCGCCGTGCAGGCCGCCGCCCCCGGCGATCGCCGGATGCCCGCGCTCGTCGACCTCCTCCGCCTGCTCACCCCGGATGGGCTGCGCGAGCGGGTGACGCTGATCCCGGCTTACCATCCCCGTCGTGAGGTGCTGGCCGACCGGGCCAGCGTCTCGGCGGGCCTGCTGCAGGCCGACCCGGCGACGGTGGCCGCGCCCGTAGCCCAGCTGCCCCGGCTGCAAGGGTCGGCTCTGGGCCGCTGGCTGCAGCCCGCGCCCCCGGGCGCCGGGCGGATCAGCCTGGGCCAGACCGTCAGGGAGCGGGGAGTCACCCTGTTCTCGCTGAACCACCGCGTCCACGGGCGTTCTGCCGCGATGATCGCGGAGCTGGCCGTGGCCGACCTGATGACCGTCTGCGCCGAGCTGCAGGGAATGTCGGTGCCCGGGGACAGCCTGGCCTGGGTCAACGGCTGCGAGGTCCTGGGGCAGCGGGTCCTGGCCGATCTGATCGCGCGGGGCCAGGGCGCGGGGCTGGCCGTGATGCTGACCACGACGTCCGCCGCGATGGCGGATGGCCTGGCCGCGGCGGCCAATGTCCTCGTCGCCCGCGGGCCGGTCGACCCCGGGCTGACCGGCAGGTTCGCGGGCGTCACCGTCTCAGCGCCGGAGGCGGGACCGGCAGCAATCTAGCGTTCGGGATGAACGGTGACCAGCCGTTCCCTGCGGATACCCGGCCGCTCGGCGCCGACGCGTTCGCGCTGCTGACCCGGGCCCCGCAGCGGCGGGTGCTGCCGCGATGCCGGCACGTGCCGGCCCGGTCGGGCGGACGGCCGTCATGAGCGTCGTGCCGGAGGTGCGCCAATGAGTACCGCGCCTCCCGGGTACCGCCCGGCCGTGGCCCCGCCGCCGGGGCGGGCGATGGTCCGGCCGGACCGGGTCTACCTCGGCTGGCAGTACGCCCCGCGGTACGCCGATCCCGGCCCGCTGCCGCGCCGGCCCGCGCCGCCCGCGCCGGAGCAGCTCAATCAGGGCTGGGTGGAGGCTCAGCACCGGGAGGAGCGGCGGCTGAGCCGCCCGCTGCAGGCGGCCTGCGCAGCATCGCTGGCCGCGAGCGGGCTGGTGCTCGGGCTCGGGATAGCCGGCCTGCTGAACATCTCGCTCACCGTGCTCGGTGTGGCGCTGTCCCTGACCGCGGCGGCGGCCAGCGGCCGCAGCGTCTGGCGCGGGCAGCAGGTGCTGGGGGAGCGGATCGCTGCCGAGCAGCAGCGGGTGGCCAGGATCCGGGACGTGCAGCTGAGCCGGCTGGCGGTGCGCCAGGAGCAGCACGCCAGGCAGGTCCACGCCTGGGAGACGCGCCGCGCGGCGTTCGACCGGCAGCTGCAGTGGTACGCGGTGTCGCTGCCGGACGAGATCGACCGGGTGGACGTGGCCGGCGGCACCCTGGCCGGCTGGTCCGCGCTGCTCACCATGATCGCCGCGCCGCGGCTGAGCGCTGGCGGCGACGTGACCGTGCTCGACCTCACCGAGGGCGCGGTCGCCCGTGATCTGCTCGCGGTGGCGCGCCGGTCCGGGGTCCAGCCGCTGGTCTGGGTTCTGCCCGGGGACCTGCCCCGGCTTGACCTCGGCACCGGGCTCGCCGCCGGCGCCCTGGCCGACGTGCTGGCCGCGACCGTCGCCGCCAGCGACGAGCCAGGCAGCGGCGCACCCGGCTCGTCCGGGCCGGCCCCGGTGGACAACTCGATCCTGGACCGGGTGCTGGGCGTGCTCGGGGATGAGGCGAGCATCGCCCAGGTTACGGCCGCGCTGCGGGTGCTGGCCCAGGTCGGCGACCCCCGCGAGGACCTGCGGGCCGGGCTGGTGACCGCGGACCAGCTGGAGCGCGTGAGCACGCTGTTCGGCCGCGGCGCCGCGGACCGGGTGGTGATCGAGCGGGCCTGGGCGATCGAGTCCCGGCTGCGCAAGCTGGAGCAGCTCGGATCGGCTCCGGCGGAGCTGCCGCCGAGCCCGCTCCGGGTGGCGTGGCTGGACCGGCGCGCCGGGGGGCTGGGCAACCAGGTGCTCGCCAGCTACCTGACCGTGGCCCTCACTCATACCCTGCGGCAGGCGCCAGCGGGCCGCAGGTGGGAGCGGACCCTATGCGTTGTGGGTGCGGACAAGCTCCGCGCCGACGTGCTTGACCGGCTCATCGAGGCCTGCGAAATCTCGGGGACCGGGCTCGTGGTGGGGTACCGCTCGATCCCCGGGCCGGTCAAGGAGCGGCTCGGCCGGGGCAACGCGGCCGTCGCGTTCATGCGGCTCGGGAATGCCGAGGATGCCAGGGCAGCCAGCGAGCAGATCGGCTCCGAGCACCGTTTCGTGGTCAGCCAGCTGACCGACACCGTCGGGACGTCCCTCACCGACACCACGGGCGACTCCTACACCAGCACGGTCGGAACCGCCGACTCGGTGGCCGACTCGGCATCGGTCAGCGACACCCGCTCCGCGGAACGCGGGCGCGGTCGCAGCCGTCAGGGCTCGTTCGCGCCGTTCGCTCCCGTCACCGGGTCGGTGAGCCAGGGTGCCAGCCGCTCGCGCGGCACGTCAGACTCGCGGTCCATCACCGCGGGCATCAACTCGAGCACGGCCTGGGGGATCAGCACTTCCAGGGCGGTCAGCACCAGCTCCTCGGCCGCCCGGACCGCGCAGCGGTCCCGTGAGTTCCTGGTTGAGCAGCATGAACTGCAGCAGCTGCCGCCCAGTGCGGTGATTGTCACGTATGCCTCGCCGGAGGGACGCCGGGTGGTGTTCGCGGACGCCAATCCCGGCATCATCGCGTTGCGGACATCCACCCTGCTCAGCCTGGACGAGGCGGTGGCTGCCGGGGTCACCGCCGCGGAGCCAGGACCTGGCCGCCCGGCGACCGCGGCTGGCCCGGGCGGAGCCGGGGACGGGCCGCCCCGAGCGCCGAGGGGCACCGAACCGCCCCGGCCCGCCCCTCCCGGGCCGGAACCGGACGGCCCAGGATCGGGCGCGGACGGGCCGCGGCCGGAGCCGCACAGCTCCCCGGCGGAGCCGGGCAGCACCCCGGCGGAGCCGGGCAGGTCGCAGCCACCGGAATCCGGTCCAGGGGCGCCGCCGTCCGGCCCGGAGCCGCCCCCCAACCTGGGCCCGCCGCCCGAGCGCCTCGACTGGCGTAAAGGGCGCTGACAGCAGGGAGCTGGCTCGGGCAATACGGCCGGGGCTGCCTCGGGCGATACGGCCGGGCCCGGCCAGAATGGTCCCGTGAGCTCCTCACCAGGCGCCGGGCTGGTCACCGTTACGTTCGCCGGCTCCGGCGACGCCTTCGGCAGTGGCGGGCGGTACCAGGCCTGCATCCACCTGCGCGGCCCGGGAGGCGCGGCCCCGGTGCTGCTGGACTGCGGTGCGACCTCGCTCAGTGCGCTGCGGCGCAGCGGGCTCGACCCTGGCGAGATAGCCGCGGTGTTCGTATCCCACCTGCACGGTGACCACTTCGGGGGGCTTCCGTTCCTGATCCTGGACGGGCAGTTCACCCGCCGGACCCGACCGCTCACGGTGGTCGGCCCCCCGGGCCTGGCCCGGCGCCTGCCCGAGGCGATGGAGTGCATGTTTCCCGGCTCTTCCGCCGTCCAGCGCCGCTTCACCGTGGACACCGTGGAGCTGCGGCCCGGGGCCGCTGTCACCGTCACGGGCGTGCGGGCCGCCGCCTGGGCCGCCGAGCACCCGAGCGGCGGGCCGGCCCTGGCGCTGCGGCTCACCATCGGCGGCAGGGTGATCGGCTATACCGGCGACACCGCCTGGACCGACGCCCTCATCGAGGTCGCGGCGGGAGCGGACCTGCTGATCGCGGAGGCCTACTACCGGGATAAGAACGTCCCCTACCACCTCAGGCAATCCGACCTGGCCGCTCACCGCGGTGAGCTCGGCAGCCGCCGCATCGTGCTCACGCACATGTCAGCCGACATGCTGGACCATCCGGACCAGGCCTGCTTCGAGACCGCAGAGGACGGGCTGGTGCTGCAGATCTGATCCCGCGGGACAGCACCGGCGGCTGCTCCGCGCGGCTGGCTGGCGCTGTGAACGCCGGTCCGGAACTATCGGATCGTGCCTGCGACCGATAGCACCGATGACCGGGAAGGCCGGCCCGGTGACGCCGACGGTCAGGAGGGCCAGCGCGATGCCACGGCGATCACTGTCCTCGCGGTGGCGCTGACTCTCGGCACCGGCGCGACCGACGTGGCCAGCTTCACCCGGCTGGGCGACGTCTTCACCAGCGTCATGACCGGCAACCTGGTGCTGCTCGGGCTCGCCATCGGGCAGCTCTCCGGCGCGCTGGCGACGCACGCGGTGATCGCCTTCGCCGGGTACATGGCCGGTGTGGCGGCCGGGGCCAGGCTGGTCCCGGCCGGGCAGGCGCCCGGGGCCCCCTGGCACCGGTCACTGCCCGCGGCGCTGCTCGTGGAGCTCCTGCTGCTGGCCGGGTTCACGGTGGGCTGGGAGCTGACCGGCGGCACCCCCCATGGCGCCGCCCAGCTGGTGCTGCTTGCGGTGGCCGCGGCGGCGATGGGGACCCAGAGCGCGGCGGCGCGCGGGTTCGGCGCGCGGGTGTCAACGACCTACCTGACCGGCACGCTCACCAGCGTGGTGGCAGCGTGGGTCACCCCGGGCCGCCCGGTGAAGATGGAGTGGCGCGAGGTGCTGCTGCTTGTGGCCCTGGCCGTCGGCGCGGCCGCGGGCGGAGTGGTGATCGCGAACGCGCCAGCCGGGCTGCCCGCCATCCCGCTGACGGCGCTCGTCCTGGTGATCGGCGCCGCATCGGTCCTGGGGGACAGGCCGCCGCGCACCGCTTTCCGCTCGCGCTGGCCTGGGCGGACCCGTTGAAGGCGCCGCTGGCCTGGGTCAGCGAGCGGTTATGGCGTAGCGCCGGGGGCGCCGCAGCAGCCACTCCCAGAACGTCCGCCGCGGCGGACGGGCCTTAATGCTGCCGCTGCCGACCCGGCCGGACACTTCAATGCGCAGCACGACGGGCACGTCGGAGCCCCACGGCGCGCGGACCTTCACGGCGCCGCTCCGGACGGCCACGTCATCGGCGTCGACGGCAATGCCCGGCCTGGTCACCAGCGTCAGGCTTCCGCTCTGCACGTCGGCGTCGACCTGCAGCGACGGCTGGGTGATGACCGCCTCGGTGAAGTCCAGCCGCACGCTGCCGCTGGAGACCCGCACCTCGATCCGGTGCGGCACCACCCAGCGGCCATTGCGCTGGGTGCTGCCACTGCGGCAGTCGATGCGGACAACTTCCTTGGGCTCGCCAGCCGCGACGCCGGCCGCCGCGGGCAGGTCTGTGGTCAGCGCGGCCAGGTCGCCAACCGTACGCGCCGTCAGCGCCGCCTCCAGCCGCTCGTCGAGTTCCTCCGCGGCCAGCCGGCCGTCGCCCGCAGCCACCCGCAGTATCTCCACGACCCGGTCCCGGTCCTCATGGGATGCCCGCAGCTGGCCCCGGGCCAGCGTGCCCGACGCACCTGCTTCGTCTTCGGGCCCAGTCGGCGACATCTCGCCCATCATGCCCATAACTGTACGGCTGCGGCCGCCCGGTCAGCAGCCATACCGTAAGGCAGTAATTGACTGGGCCGCTCAGCGATGTCGGGCCAGGTCGCGACGGTCGGCCGGGCGTAAGTTCCGGGCCGGGCGGGGCGGACGGGCCGCATGAATCCGGACCAACCAGGTGGCAGGCGGCGCACAAGACTGATATGCACGCGATGTGGGGGCTACATCCGGCATCGGTGGCGGCGCCGCCGGCCCGTGGTACCGGGTCCAGGCGATTACCGCAGACAGCGGCCGCGGCAGCAGCGCGGAGCGTGACTACGCCGCGGTCCTGCCTGCCGTGCTCAACGCCGCGCTGCACCGCCGCCCGTTCGTCGCTGGCTGGCTGTCCCGGGGCGGCGGGGCGCCGCTCGAGCTGATCACCAACGCCGGGCCGCTGCCAGAGCCGGGCACACCGGGCAGTTATGGCACAGGCGAGGGGGAAGCGGCCATGCTGCCCGGCCCGCCCCAGGCCAGGCACGGGCTGATCGACCCGGGCGTGCCGGTCGCGCCGGGCGTCCCTATCGACCCGCGGATGCCGCTGGACCCGCGCATGCCCATGGACCCGCGCATGCCCGCGGCGCCGGGCATGCCCAATTCGCCTGGCGACGGCCGCATCGAGCCCGACGGGCGTCTCCAGCCCGACGGGGCCGCAGCGCCCGTCGGGACGGTCAACCCGGGGAGGGTCATCGAGCCCAGCAGGCTCATCGAGCCCAGCGAGGCCGTGAAGCGGAGCAGGCTCATCGAGCGGAGCAGGGTCTTCGAGCCGGGAACGGCCATCGAGCCGAGGCACGGTGACGAATCACGCGGGCCCACGGCGGCCAAGGAGCTGCTGTTCCCGTGGGGCGCCCGCGGCGTGCCGATCTCGGGCGGGCTGCTCACCGACCTGGACCGCCTCGTCTGGGCACCCTGCCCGGGCCGCCTGGCCCCCGCGTTCGGGCTGAATTCGCTGCAGTTGGCCGGGGACACATCCCCCGGCCGCGCGGGGCAGCCGGGCGCCCGGCCTGGTGACGACCAGGACAGCAGGCGCCCGACGCTGTTCGAGTCGGCCCTGGTGTCGCTCATGAGCAGGCCCTTCGGCTGGCTGGTGGTCGCCGAGCCCTCGGATCTCATCGACCAGGAAATCTCCGAGCTGCGCACGCAGCTGAACGTGCTGAGGCGCTACGACGAGGAGCACTCCAGGTTCGACGTCGGCCGGGCCGAACGCCGCCTGGCCGAGCTTGACGCCTTCCGGGAAGCCGGGTTGTGGAACGTGCGGGTCCTCGCCGGGGCGGCGACAGCCGAGGAACTGCGGTTGATCGCCCCGGTGCTCATCGGCTCGGTCGACCTGGCCGCGCATCCGTACCGGCTGCGCGGCGCCGAGGTGCCCAGGGACCTGGCCGACGCGCTCGCGGCCAGGCTCTCCGATCCGGTCGATGGAGCGCAGGTTCCGTTCTCCGCCACGGCAGGGACCCTCGCGGCCCTGAGCGGCCTGCCCCGTAGCGAGGTACCTGGCGTGCGGGTGCTCCAGCCTGGCTACTTCGACGTGACCAGCGAGACCAGCGAGATCGGCGAGACCACCTGGACCACCGAGACCAGCGCCGGGCCCGGTACCGAGATCGCCGAGACCGGCCAGACCAGCAGCGCGGGCGATCCTGCGGCCAGACGGGCCAAGCCAGCCATCGAGCTCGGCGCGATCCTGGACGGCCAGGATCGCAAGGTCGGCACGTTCGGCGTCCCGCTCTCCACCCTGAACCGGCACGCGTTCGTCACCGGCGCCACCGGATCGGGCAAGTCGCAGACGGTCAGGCACATGCTGGAGCAGCTGACCAGGTCCGGGATACCGTGGCTGGCGATCGAGCCGGTCAAGTCCGAGTATGCGGCGATGGCCGGCCGGATCACGGGAGACGGCCAGGTGACGGTGATCAACCCGTCCGACCCGGCGGCGGTGCCGCTGTCGGTGAACCCGCTGGAGCCCGAGCCTGGCTACCCGGTGCAGGCGCACATCGACATGGTGCGGGCGCTGTTCCTGGCCGCCTTCGACGCCAGGGAGCCGTTCCCGCAGATCATCTCCCAGGCGCTGCAGCGGGCCTACGAGGGTTGCGGCTGGGACCCGGTGACCGGAGCAGGCCGGCCGGGCGCGGCAGCCCCGCCCGCGGTCCCGACCCTGGCCCAGCTGCAGGGTGCGGCGCTGGGGGTGATCGAGGACGTCGGCTACGGGCGGGAGCTGCGGGCCGATGTCCGCGGTTTTGTGGACGTGCGGCTGCGCTCGCTGCGGACCGGCTCGGCCGGCCGGTTCTTCGAGGGCGGGCACCCGGCCGATATCGCGGAGCTGATGCGCCGCAACGTGGTGCTCGCGATCGAGGATGTCGCCAACGACGAGGACAAGGCGTTCCTGATCGGAACGCTGATCATCAGGCTGGTCGAGCACCTGCGGATGCGCGCCCGCAGCAGCCCGGCCGGCGGCCTCACACATGTGATCGTCATCGAGGAGGCGCACCGGCTGCTGCGAGCCACCCGGGAGGGCGCGGGCGCGCATGCGGTCGAGCTTTTCGCGAGCCTGCTAGCGGAGATCCGCGCCTACGGCGAGGGGATCGTGGTCGTGGAGCAGATCCCGGCCAAGCTGGTCCCTGACGTGGTGAAGAACACCGCGCTCAAGGTGGTGCACCGGCTGCCCGCGCACGACGACCGCCAGGTCGTGGGCGCGGCGATGAACCTGGACGACGACCAGTCGCGCCAGGTGGTCTCGCTGCGGCCCGGGGTGGCCGCCGTGTTCGCGGACGGGATGGACCGGCCGCTGCGGATCCGGGTCCCGTTCGGGGGCGCCAGGGAGCGGCTCCGTCCAGCGGCTGAGGACGGCCAGGACGCCGCGGACGGCGACGGCTTCGCGATCCCGGTCCGCGGCAGGCGCTCAGCGGCCTGCGGTCCCGTCTGCGTCTCCGGCCGCGCCTGCAACCTGCTCGAGCTGCGCGCGGCCGACCTGCTCGCGGATTCGGCGGAGGACGCCTGGGTGCGGATCTGGGCCGAGGCGCTGATGCTCGCGTTCCTCACCAACCGGCCGCTGCCCGTGGTGCCCGCGGCGCTGCGCTCGCGCTGGGCCGGGCTGGATCCGCGGCTGCGGGAGTGCCTGCTGGCCACGGCCACGGACCGGTCGCTGCAGGGACGGGCGCTGGTCGTCCGGGCCTTCTATGACCCGGAACGCCTGTCAGCGGCCATTGCCGCCACCGCGCTCAAGCTCCTGGATGGCGGGTCGGGAGCCGGCGCCCCGCCCGGTCCTGACTGGGTGATCCCGCAGCTGCAATGGCTGCACGAGGTCGAGCGGGTCTGCCCGCTGGGTGGCAGTCCGCCGGACCCGTTCGCCCCGGCGCCGCGGCTCGATTATCCCCTGGACGGCCTCGCCGACCGACCGGACGTGCGGGTCGGGCAGCGGGTCAGCGGGCTGCGCAGGCACCCGCTCTCCATGGAGCTGGCCCGCAACCGGCAGCCGGCCTGGGCCGTCCTGCTCGGCGAGGATGAGCAGCGGGGCTTCGTCGATGACCTGGCCGCCGTCGTGATCGGCGTGAGTCACCGCGGGCAGCTGCGCCAGGCAGCCGGCGAGATGGGGATCGCCGGCTGGCTGGAGGCGGTGCTGTCCTGGCCGCGCAGGTTCATTGTCGGCAATGACGACCAGGTAGCCGCATCGGCACCCTCCGCTGCCTCCATATAACATCGGCGGCCATGGGAAAGCTTCCGATCCGCGCCCGGCTGGCTACCACCATCGGCGGTGCCGCAGGACGGGTGTCGCGGCTGTCCGGCCGCGGCGACGGGTCCGTGATCGGCGGCGTAGTCGGCCTCAGGATGGAGCCGGACCTGCTCAGAATCCTGGCCGCCGACCGTCAGATCGTGCTGGTCACGGGGACCAACGGCAAGACCACGACGACCAGGCTGATCACCGCGGCGCTCGAGTCGCTGGGCCAGACGGTCGCGTCCAACGCGTTCGGCGCCAACATGGAGGCCGGGCTCGCGTCCGCGCTCGGGCGGGCCCCGAACGCACCGTTCGGCGTTCTCGAGGTGGACGAGCGGTACCTGCCTGCCGTGATCGAGGCGACCAGCCCCCGGGTGGTCGCGCTGCTGAACCTGAGCCGGGACCAGATGGACCGGGCGGCCGAGATCTGGCTGGTGGCGCGGCGCTGGCGGGAGGCACTGGCCGATGCACCTGGCTGCCATGTGATCGCGAACGCGGATGATCCGCTGGTCGCCTGGGCGGCGGGCGCCACCAACCGGGTGACCTGGGTCGCTGCGGGCCAGCGCTGGCATGAGGACTCCTGGTGCTGCCCGCATTGCGGCTCGCACCTGCGCCGGGACGATCTCGGATGGCGGTGCGGCGAGTGCGGTTTCAGCCGGCCCGCGGCCAAGTGGGTGCTGGATGGGGAGTCGGTCATCGACTCCGGCGGCCGGGTCCGCGAGCTGTTGCTCGCGCTGCCCGGCCGGGCCAACCGCGCCAACGCCGTTGTCGCGCTCGCCGTGGGCGAGTTCTTCGGTGCCGAGCTGGACCAGGCGCTGCCCCGGCTGCGCAAGGTGAGTTCGGTGGCCGGCCGGTACACCCGGCTGGAGCGGCGCGGCCGGGAGCTGCGGCTGCTGCTGGCCAAGAACCCGGCTGGCTGGCTGGAGGCGTTCGACGTGCTGACCCCGGATCCGGCACCGGTGCTGCTGGCCGTCAACGCGCAGGGGCCCGACGGCAGGGACACGTCCTGGCTGTGGGACGTGGACTACCGGGTGCTGCGCGGCCGCCCGGTGCTGATCTCCGGCGAGCGCAGGCTCGACCTCGCGGTGAGGCTGGAGGCGGACGGGGTGAAGTTCGGGCTGGCCGATGGTGTGGACGACGCGGTGGACCAGGTGCCTCCCGGCAGCCTGGACGTGATCGCCAACTACACGGCGTTCCAGCAGATCCGGTCGGTTCTGGGCCGCGCCCAATGAGCAGCGCCCGGCAGGAGCATTACCCATGAGGAGAGCAGGCCCGATGAGAAGTCCCCGCCATGGCGCACCAGTATCGCAGCACGCCGGCGCGCGGCCCGGGCCCGCGCGGCCAGGCCGCCGCCGCCGCGGGCCGAGCAGCCTCCGGCTGGTGTGGGTCTACCCGGACCTGCTGAGCACTTACGGGGACCGCGGCAATCTGCTCGTGCTCCAGCGCCGGGCCCGGCTCCGCGGCATCGAGGCCGAGGCCATCGAGGTGAACGCGGACCAGCCGGTGCCCCGTTCGGCCGACGTCTACCTGATGGGCGGCGGCGAGGACCTGCCGCAGATCCTCGCCGCGCGGCGGCTGCGCGCCGACGGCGGGCTCACCGCGGCGGCCGGGGCCGGAGCCGTGATCTTCACGGTGTGCGCCGGCTACCAGGTGATGGGCGCGGAATTCGGCGGCATCGACGGTGACCCGGTTCCCGGGCTGGGGATCCTCGACATCTGGAGCGGCCGCGGGGAACGCCGCGGGGTAGGCGAGATCGTCGCCGACGTCGATCCCGAGCTCGGCGTGCCCAGGCTCACCGGATTCGAGAACCATCAGGGCGTGACCACGCTCGGCCCCGGAGCCCGGCCGCTGGCCCGGGTCACCGCGGGCGTGGGCAACGGCGACGGCACCGAGGGCGCTTATGCGGGCAAGGTCCTCGGGACCTACCTGCACGGCCCCGCGCTGGTCCGTAACCCGGGCCTAGCCGACCTGGTGCTCACCTGGGCCGCGGGCCCGCTGGCTCCACTATCAGGAACCGACGAGGACTGGGCCCGCAGGCTGCGCGAGGAGCGCCTGGCGGCGGTGCCGGGGTAAGCGGGCCGGGGCAAGCGAAGCCGGGGCCAGGGCAGGATCCCGGGCTGGTCGCCAGTGCACGTCAGTACACGAGGGCTTGCGCGCCGTCGGCCATGATCTCGGCCAGGAACGTGGACGCCCCGGCGATGCGGATTCCCTTGATCGTGTCGTCGGCGGTGATGTCCCGGCGGGACGCGCACTGGGTGCAGACGGTCACCGTGCCCTCGTCAAGAACCTTGGCCAGCAACTGAGCGAGCGGCGGCGCATGCGGGAGGGTGACGTCATCGGCACGGTCGGGCAGGGCGAACCAGGCCGCCTCCCCGGTCAGCCAGAGGGACACCTGGAGCCCGCTCGCCACTGCCGTGGCGGCGACGGTAAGGGCCTGGTTGCAGCGTTCCTGGTCGTCGCTGCCCGCGGTGACCTTGACGACGAGTGAGCGGGAATCCATGCCCGCAGCCTAACGCGGACTTTCCGGGGCCCGCGCGTCAGCGGGCCACGGCGCCAGAAGGACCCCTCAGGGGAAGCCGCATTGGCGCTCTGGGCCCTCTGGCCCCCATACTCGAGAGAAGTACCTTTCGTGAACTCGAGAGAAGTACCTTTCGTGAACCGGTGGGAGGGAACTCCGACCGGGGAAGGGCGCCTGTGGGCCTGCGGCATCTCTACCGTTGCGCGGCACTGATCATTGTGGGACTGTCGGTCGCCGGATGCTTGGCTCCCCAGTACACGTACGTAGCTGACTCCAACGACAACGCCTACTTCAAGGTCCCGCCGAGCTGGCGCCAGGTGAGCCAGTCCAGCCTGGAGGCGGCCCAGGGGCCGACCTCCCGGGACGGCAACTACCTCTGGTCCCGGGCCTACGACGAGTCCGGTAAGCCGTCGGTCCAGCACATCTTCGCCTCGTCATCGAAACCGGTCGCCTATGCGAGCGTCCTGGAACTGTCCACGGCCGAGCGCAGCACCGTGTCCTTCAACAGCATGCGGGATCTGCTGCTGCCGGTGACGGCGACGGCGCGCCAGGCCGCCTCCGCCGCGCACGCCCAGCTGTCCGGGTTCGCGTTGCTCGGCGATCAGGTGATCACGAACACCCACAGCTATCGCGGCATCCACGAGATATTCAACTACGACCTCGGCGTCACGCCAGAGACCTTCGACCTGACGGTGATGACCAACAGCGACACAACCAAGCTCTACTTCTTGCTTGTGCACTGCTCGGAAACCTGCTTCGCCGCCAACTACCCCCAGATCTCCCAGGTCGTCGGATCATACACGGTAGGAGGAGGGTCCTGATGCGGTCCCGGTCCAGGAAGCCTGGCGGGGAAACCGACGGCGTCGGCCAGCACGCCTATGTCCACACCGAACGCCCCAGGGACTCGGACCGGCGCACCCGCAAGCCGCTCGTAGCCTGGGACAGGCTGAAGTTCCTTTCCCTGCTAGCGCTGCTCTGGCTGGTGCTGGTGTGGTCGGACATGGCCAGCGACCCGCTGATCGGGTTCGTCGATGCCGCGAAGCAGCAGGTGACCAAGGGCGCCTGGGTCCTCGTCCTGATCGGCCTGGAGATCCTGCGGCAGCTGCATTTCCTCGTGTCCGAGCACTGGGCGGGCTACCACCGGCTGTGGAGCAGGGGAGTATTCGGCCGCGTGGACCGGGCGAGCCACCGGCTGAGCGACTGGACCCGGTTCCGGATGGCGCGGGCGCTGAAGTGGCTGGTACTGATCGCGATCCTCGCGCTGGTGCTGGGCAAGGCTTACAAGACCTCGCCCGTGCGCGGGCTATTCCTGCTGCCGGGCACGATCATCCACGCGCTGCCGATCATCATCTACGTGATGGCCATCGTGTCCCTGGGCATCCTGCAGTTCGTCGCGATCTTCTGGTTCATGTCCAAGGGCGGGGTCGACGTCTACTTCCCCGACGACATCTCGACCCGGTTCTCCGACGTCTGGGGCCAGGACCATGTGCTTGAGCGGGTCAAGGAGAACATGCTGTTCCTGGAGGATCCCGAGTCGATCGAGGCCCATGGCGGCCACGTCCCTGGCGGCATCCTGCTCTGGGGGCCGCCGGGTACAGGCAAAACGCTGATGGCCGAGGCGGTGGCCGGCGAGACCGGCAAGCCGTACGTGTTCGTCGACCCCGGCGCGTTCATCAATATGTTCTTCGGGGTCGGCATCCTCAAGGTCAAGTCGCTGTTCCGCAAGCTGCGCAAGCTGGCCGTGCGATACGGCGGGGTGATCGTGTTCTTCGATGAGGCCGACTCGCTCGGCAACCGCGGCGGCGGGGTCGGTGGCCAGGGCGGCATGTTCAGCCCCAAGGACCAGCTCGAGGCCTGCCACGGGTTCTGCTACCTGTCGCCGGACACGCAGGCGGCGCTGTTCGCCGAGGCGCTGAAGGCGTCCCCCGCGCCCCGGCCGCAGGGCCGCTTCCGGCAGATGATCCCCACGGGCATGGGCGGCGGGGGCGGCATGGGCACCCTGCAGGCGCTGCTGACCGAGATGTCCGGCCTGAAGAAGCCGCGCGGGTTCTTCAACCGGATCGTCCGGCGCACGCTCGGCATGCGCCCGAAGCCGCCGCCGAAGTACCGGATCCTGGTCATGATGGCCACCAACATGCCCAGCGCGCTGGACGAGGCGCTGCTGCGGCCCGGACGCCTGGACCGGGTGTACCGGGTGGGCTACCCGTCGAAGGAAGGCCGCCGCCGCACCTACGAGGGCTACTTCGCCAAGGTCAAGAGTGACATACCGGCAGAGCAGCTAGATCATCTGGCCGTCATCACCCCGTATGCCACCGGCGCCACCATCAAGGACCTGGTCAACGAGTCGCTGATCGTCGCGCTGCGGGACGGCCGGGACACCATCACCTGGACCGACGTGCTGCGGGCCAAGCTGCTGAAGAGCGTGGGCCCGTCCGAGGGCGTGGAGTACATCGAGCGCGAGCGGCACGCGGTCGCGCTGCACGAGGCCTGCCACGCGGTCGTCAGCTACCGGGTGCAGATGCGCAACGTCATCGACACGGCCACCATCCAGAAGGGCGCGGACTACCTCGGCTTCGTGAAGCCGATCCCGATCGAGGAGCAGTTCACCTCCTGGCGCAACGAGTACGAGGCCGACGTCATGGTGAGCATCGCCTCGCTGGTCGGCGAGCGGATGTTCTTCGACGGGGACTCCTCGTCCGGTGTCTCCGGCGACCTGCAGAACGCGACCAGGATCACGCTGGCGATGGAGGGCCTGTGGGGCATGGGCGGCCAGTACGGCTCCTACGCGGTCACCCCGGCTCCGCAGGACGCGCACCCGGTGGCGGACGGCCAGGACCGCGCCGTGTGGGAGACCACGCTCGGGAAGCGGGCCGAGGCGCACCTGGCCACGCTCGCCGAGCGCACCGGGACGCTGCTGCAGCAGGAGCGCGCCAACGTGCTGGCGGTCGGGCACGCGCTCGAAATGCACAAGACCATCACCGGCCAGGATGTCGAGGCCATCATCAACGGTGCGGAGGGGCCGGTCGTCGACGGCCGGCCGTACCACACCCCCGAGTTCGCCGCCACGCTGGAGAATTACCACCAGCAGGTGATGGTCGCGCACCGCGGGCGCGACCGCGATCTGCCGCTGCCCGTCCCCACGCCCGCGGCCCAGGAGGCGGAGCCGATCTCCGCCTGGCAGCAGACGCCGACCGAACCCAGCCCGGAGCATTGACACTCGGCGAACCGCTCCGGCTCCAGGCCGGACCTCCCGCTAGCCAAAGGGCGAGAAACTAGGGCCGTTCCCGGGTTCGTCGAGATCGCGGCCGAGCCGTGCCGCCCTTTCACGCTCGGCTGCGGCTCGTGCTTCGGCAGCCTGTTCGGCCAGAGCCCGCTGGGCTGCGGCCTGTTCGGCCGCGGCGTGTTCCGCGGCGGGGCGTTCCGTCGCGGCCCGCTGGCTCGGATTGGAAACCCCACACCCTCTGAGCGCTTCCTCGATTCCCTTCGCCACGCCGCGGATGAATTCGTCGTGCACGAGTGACTTGAAGCAGGCGCTGACCAGGACGGGATTGCCTGACATCGTGCCCACCACGATCCCGCCGACCTGAATGATCCGCGTAACCGCATGCAGCGGGCGGTCAATGGGTATTTCGGCCGCGCCGGCGACTCCGCCAAGAACGGCCGACACCGGGCCGGGCAGGCCTGCCCAGTAGCTGAGCTGCTGCACCGGCTTGTTCAGCAGGATGTTGTGCACGTCGGCGTCGAAGTCGGCCACCGTCCTGGCGGCCGTATCAAAGCCGGCTGAGCCGTCGGCAACCCAGCGCTCGCTCACGGTCTTCCAGACCGGATCGCCGATGGTCTGAGCCGCATACTCGGTGGCGGCTGTCTCGATCTCCCGGCCCAGGTGCTCCTCAGCCCTCCTGGTCACCTCGCCGACCGTCTCGCCCGGCGCCGGTGAGAACGTCACCGTCCTCCGCTCCATCATGATGCCCGCAGGCCGGTCGGGCTGGCTGACCGAGCTTCCCGGACCGGGGCTCAGCCTGGCGATCCTTATCAGCTCGACTCTGATCGCGCCCGCGTCGGCCACCTGGTCTGATTCAGCCCATGACCGGACGTCGGCCGGAGAGTGATACCACACCGGAGGATCGCTGTGATTGCTATGCGGTGGCTTGGACGCCTCTTGGGCCGGGCGGAGCTCGTCTAGCTCTTGGCGGAGCTCACCTTGTGCCTGGCGAAGCTCGTCTTGCGCCTCGTGGAGCTGGGCCTGCGCATGGCGGAGCTGGGCCTGGGCGTGGCGGAGCTCGTCTTGCTCGTGGCGGAACGCGCCTTGCGCGCGGCGGAGCTCGTCTTGGACCCGGCGGAGCTCGTCTTGGACCCGGCGGAGCTCTTCTTGCTCGTGGCGGAACGCGCCTTGCGCGTCGCGGTGCTCGTCTTGGAGCTCGCGGAGCTCCTCTTGCGTCTGGCGGAACTCGGTCTGCGTTTGCTCCAGCGCGTCCAGGCGCTGAGACAGCCGCGCGTTACGGCGGTCTACGTTCTTCAAGAGCACCCAGCATCCGTATTCCGCGGCCACTAGCACCGCGACTGTGGCGATCATGATCGGGATGTCGGCGCGGTACATCCAGTGCACCGCAGGGCGCAGGATCAGCAGCCAGATCAGCCCGGCGAGCGACACCGAACCCGGGAGCACCTGCATCGGCCAGCGCTGCACCGAAGCCAGCAGCGGCGAGCGCCGCATCCAAGCCGACACCGGATGCTCCGGCCTGAGCTGCACAAAGACCGCAACCGCCGCCGCTAGCACGTGCACAGTTAGCGCCGCGATGAGATACGTGCGCCAGCTCACGACGCCGGTCAGGATCAGCCCCAGGCCCAGTGGCCCGAACACCAGTAGCAGGATGACGCCCAGCCAGCCGCCGATTGACAGTAGCGCGATCACTAGCCACAGCGTCCACAGCAAGAGAAGCAGGTGTTGACCTGTCACTCGCACCACCCCCTGATGGGGAGGCTCCGCGCGCCTGCCAAGGCTGGCAACTATCCGGGCCGATTTATTTATGTACGGGAGCGGGCGGGCCGCGACTCGCCCGGGCGATAATGTCCGGCACCCGGGGCCGGGGCAATTACACTCCGGCGGTATGGAGGGCGTGCTGAGCGGGATCGTACTGATTGCGGCGTTCGCCGCAGTGGCAGCGCTCTGCGCGATCCTGACGGTGAAGCTTTACCGGGCAGGCTCCCGTGGCGAGCCGCGTCAGCCCGGCGATTCATAGCTGCAGGCCGCCATCCTGGTCCGCCGGCTGGCGTCCTAGTCTGTCGGGATGGACAGCGCGCAGACGCCCGGTGCCGGTCCAGGCGTCACCGGCGACCCCGAGCCGCATCCCGCCCTGGCCCCGCTGAGCTTCCTGCTCGGCCGCTGGGAGGGCGCCGGGGTGGTCGGCTACCCGACGATCGAGAGCGCCCAGTTCGGCCAGGAGATCACGTTCGGCCAGAACGGAAAGCCGTACCTGATCTACTCCAGCCGCACCTGGCTGCTGGACGAGGATGGGCAGATCGGCAGGCCGCTGGCCACGGAGGCCGGCTACTGGCGGCCGCAGCCGGACAGTGAACTCGAGGTGCTGCTGGTGCACCCGACCGGGATCACCGAGATTTACCTGGGCCAGGTGACCGGGACGAAGATCGAGATGGCCACCGACGCGGTCGTGCGCACCGCAACGGCCAAGGAGGTCACGGCTGGGCGCAGGCTCTACGGCCTGGTCGGTGGAGATCTGGCCTACGCCTACGACATGGCGGCGGTGGGCCAGCCGCTGCAGGCCCACGTCTCGGCCCAGCTCAAGCGCGTCGGGTAAGCGGGGAGCAGGGGGCGGGGCGGGTGAGCCCCACCCCCTGTCTCACTCGCCGGGTCTCAGATCTCTCCGAGCCAGTAGTTGTCGAAGATGTTGGCATGCAGCGGGGTGGGCAGCCCGATTATGGCACCGCTGGTGGCCCCGACCTGGACGACCCTGGTCGCGCCCCAGCGGCTGGATGTGATCCCGCCGGTGAAGCCCGCGGTGCTGGTGATCGCGATGCTGGTGAAGCTCTCCGCACCGTAGTCAGCCAGCGGCAGCTGGGTCACCGTGGTGCCCGTCACCTCTGACGGAGCCTCGCTGATCACCTCGGCCGAGCTGCGCACGCATGTCGCAGGCCCGCAGACCTTGGTCACGCTGAAATGCTGGCCGTTGTTGTGATCGGTCACGGTCATCCGGAACGTCCTGGTTGTCGGGGTGTAGGCGACGGTGGCCGTAACCGAGTGACCGGGGCGGATCGTGATGCTGCTCGTCACCGCGGCCGCAGGGAACACCTCGTACCAGGCCGAGTAGCTGGCTGTTCCGCCATTGCAGTCGGCCTCGATGCCGTCCTGCTCGACGGTTCCGCTGGTGAAGCCGTCGATGCCGACCCATGCCGAGGAAGCCGTGGGCGTGGTGCCACCCGGGGATACCGCGCAGTTCAGGTACGGCACGAAGAAAGTCGCCGTTACCTGGCGGAACGAGACCTTGGGCTGGTGCGAAGCATAACCGGCCCAGTTCGTCGACTGTACGGAGGCGTTAGCGGTCGAGCCCGCCCTGGCGCCGCTCGTCCCGGCCGTGGGGGTGGTGCGGACCAGAAGCCCGCCTGGGCGGATCTTCGCTGCCGCCGCAGCCGTCGGCTGGGAGGCCGTGGCGCCAGCCGTCGGCCTGGTTGCGAATCCGCCCAACGTGAGGACGACAACCGCCGCTGCAATTAATGTCCCCGCCATGCGCAAGATCTTGTTCATGTTCGGGTTGCCCTTCCTGCTCGCTCGCCGCTAGGTGCTCCCCAGATGCCCCTCCGATGCGGGCAGTCAGGGTAGTGCAGAAAACTGGTCCGATATGGACAGGTCCCAGCACCGACCATAACGGGGTCGATTCACAGGACGGGCTGAGATTCGTGCGGACGTTCCGGGGAATTCGCTGCGTGACCGGGCCGTCACTGGCCCGCGACAGAAGAAGCCCCCGGGCGCCTCCCGCAGCGGGCCACCCAGGACCGGTCACGAAGTCGCGGCACACCATGAAGCATGCCGCGGCGGCAACGTGCGTTGCGCTCCGCGAGACCGGAGGTGGAACCGCCACGGGGACCGGCTGGACAAGGCCGGCCAGCCCGGGGGTCCGGTGTCTGCCGTGTATTCGCCGACCGCCGCCTTGCGGCGCCCACCGGCCGGCCCCTTGCGGTGCCGGCCTGTGATTGGCCGGTGATAGGCGCCCCGGCTGATAGCCCAGGCGCTACACGGGACGGCGGCTAGCTGACAGCCACCTCGCGAGTCCGACATCTATGCATACTGTTGGACCACCTCCTTTCCCGCGTTAGCAAGGACGCTACGTCAGAGCCCGCCACGGAGGCAAGCAAGTTAGCCCAGGGCCCGGTGCTGGATTCCCGGGGCGGGTTGCCTGGGCCGGATCCCGGGCTCGGGGCAGGCGCGCTGGCGGGGCGGGATTACTAGACTTGGGGTATGTCGCAGACGTGGGACGCCACGCTCAGGGCCAGTGGCTACCGCGTTACCCCGCAGCGCCAGCTCGTCCTCGAAGCCGTCACCAAGCTGGATCACGCGTCACCCGAGGAGATCTTCGCCGAGGTGCACCAGACGGCGCGGGGCGTGAACGTCTCGACCATTTACCGCACCCTGGAGCTGCTCGAGCAGCTGGGCCTGGTGACCCATACCCATCTGGGGCACGGCGCGCCCCGCTACCACCTGGCGGCCGAGGCGCAGCACGTGCACCTGGTCTGCCGTGACTGCGGCCAGGTGACCGAGCTGGCCCCGGAAGCGGCAGGCCCCCTGGTCACCGCGCTGGATGAGGAGCACGGGTTCGAGACCGATGTGGGCCACCTGACCGTGTTCGGCACCTGCCGGAACTGCCGGGCGGCCGCAGAGGCAGCTGTGCGGCCGGGCACCGGGGACCGGGGGCCAGCGGACCCGGGCACCGGGAGCGCATAGCCTGGCCACTATGCAGAGCTCGTCGGCCCAGAACCCGCCAGCACAGAACCTGCCAGCACAGGACCCGCAGGCACAGGACCCGCAGGCACAGAGCCCGCTGCTGAGCGCGCCGGGCGCGGTCCCCGCCGACGGGCCCGACGCGGGGGTGGCCGCACACTACGGGGACCCGTTTGCCGAGCAACGGGCGCTGTCCGGCGCTCTGGGCCTGGTCGACAGGTCGCACCGGGGTGTGATCAGGATCGCCGGCCGGGACCGCCTGTCCTGGCTGCACAGCCTGACCACGCAGGCCCTCGAGAACCTCGAGCCTGGCCGCGCGGCCGAGGCACTGATCCTCAGCCCGACCGGGCACGTCGAGCACCATCTCACGCTGACCGACGACGGAACGCACCTGTGGGCGCACGTCGAGCCCGGCACGGCCGGGCCGCTGCTGGAGTTCCTCGAGTCCATGCGGTTCATGCTGCGGGTCGAGCCCGAGAATGTCAGCGCCGAGTATGCCGTGCTCACGCTCATGGGACCGGGCGCCGGGCCGGCGCTGGCCGAGGGGGCGGCAGCCAGCTTCGGCCTTGCGTTCGGGATGGATCTTGTTGTTCCCCGGGTGCGGCTTTCCGCGGTCGCCGCGGAACTGCAGGCGCGCGGGGCGGTGCTCGCGGGCATGTGGGCCTTTGAGGCGCTGCGGATCGCGGCCCACCGGCCGCGGCTCGGGCTCGACACCGACCAGCGCACGATCCCGCACGAGGTCGGCTGGATCGAGACCGCCGTGCACCTCAACAAGGGCTGTTACCGCGGCCAGGAAACCGTCGCGCGGGTGCACAACCTGGGCCATCCGCCGCGCCGCCTGGTCTTCCTGCACCTGGACGGGAGCGAGGACCGGCTGCCCGCGCACGGCGACCCGGTATCGCTGGACGGATCCGGCGTCGGTTTCGTGGGGTCCGCCGCCCGGCACTACGAGCTCGGGCCGATTGCGCTGGCCCTGGTCAAGCGGACGGCCCCGGTCGACGCCACGCTGCTGGCCGCCGGTATCCCTGCCGCGCAGGAGGTCATCGTGCCGCCGGACGCCGGGGCCAATGTCACCCTCACTCTGCGGCGGCCGAAGGGCGATCTGACCCGGTCACGCGAGTAACCTTGGCCGCCAGGAAACAACGCC
>WNGR01000862.1_pt1 | contig 34870 bp, 36 predicted proteins | sample 5407581 | NCBI WGS metagenome assembly WNGR01 (sample SAMN13153383, study PRJNA577476) | soil metagenome | isolation source: 80 cm soil or saprolite under Garry oak tree replicate 2 | place: USA:California | collected 2016-06-15 | reverse complement strand
GGGTCACGCCAACGCACGCCGTGTGGTCCTCCATTTTGATACGCCCGACATGGCTCAGGTCTGCGCGCGGGGATTCCTTCTGTTTTCGTGCCAGTGCTCGATTCTGTGCTTCTGGCGTCTCCCGCGTCCATCGTCCTATGACACTCGGAGCACCGCAGCTCGAATTCAAAAGAACAGCTCACAGGAGCCAGCGCGCGTCCCCGTTTGAAAGAAGGCCTGGTTCTTATCAGTATCAGTGCAGCCTCTCCTTGTGGCACCTGAACTGCAAGACTTTGGCGTTCAACCTTGCATGCCAATCGTATACTACAGTCTTACTAGACGCCGAAAAATACTTTTCTCTACGCTCAAAAACGGGAGAAGCGTGCTCTGCCCCTTTGAATGGAACACCAAGTAGTTTGGTCTGTATCTTTCATTTCCGTCAGCGCGATTCGTGCCGTGGATAGCAAACGTTAAGGTCAGATCGACACGAGTTCCATCAGAGACCTGTAAGCTCGTGATCTCTGATCCCCTCCGCACCCACTGAGGCATTTACCCATGGGACACTCAAGTCCTCCACTGCATCTCACATCCTCAGAGGGCAATAATATCTCGTCCTGAACAACTCACTCTATTGACCGAGGACGAGCTCATATATGCTACATTGTAGGAATTCGTTTCAAGGCGGCTCTGATCCTGTGGAGGAGCCCCCTGCATTGTCGACGGTCTACTTTGCTAATTTGAGATAATTTGAGATAATTAAGACTAGCGAACGCTAGCTGTCACTAAGATGTCAATAATTCTTGCCCAATATGGAAATTATCTCAAATTATCTCAAATTAGCAAAGTAGGTTTTTCCTGATGGGGGAAGTCCAGGTCTCGAATGCACAAGGCCCTACGTCAGTTGTCACGGCAGGCGAGCCCCGCCACATGCCTTCCCGTCTCTCACCCTGTGTAGGTTGGACGTCCACTCTTTCTGGCGCTTATAGTAAGAAGCACGTAGAACACTTTCATGTCCTGTCTCCTCGTCGAACCCTGACTACGTCAAGTTATAGTATAGGCTTCTTCAATAGCGCGGTGTTGCATCGCAGATTCGCAGATATCCGCTGAATGTACTTGCGCAGCGCAATGTCAGACAGACGGTGCTTGCGCAATGCGACCCGCGGCGACACCACGGGAGGATTTCACCACTCTTGCAGCTGTGTCCCAGCCTGCAACTCGGCGTGTAGTCCACCGCCGGGAGTGTCGTTGTATGGAACCTCCTCCCCGACCTGAATCGCCTGGCAAAGGCGTTTACGCGGAGCGCAGTCCCGTCTATAACGCGCAAATGCAAATTATAATATTTCGTAGCCCGCTCTTGGTGAGTTGCGCTTCGGCGTCGACGTCGGCTGAAGTGTGTAAACGACACAGTAGCGTTCTATTCTTGACGTGAATGAAGCAGGAGCGAAGTACAAAGTGGTTCCAGATACGCAGGCAGAGGCCCTCGAGGAACGTCATGCGAGCTCCGGGCAGATGGTTTTGTCAGATGGCGACGACCGTGGTTTCATTGAAGCCGGGTCGATGAAGGTCGCGCTTGAGATGGAGCGCTCATGTTACGAAAAAGTCTTAGGTATTGGGCGGTACTACTGTAGGTCGGGCTTGGAAAGAGACCTAGCAGGCTCTGCAGGTTTACTATTTGTCGTGCTTCGGGATATGTCAATGTACAATCAAACTGGGACTGGGACGTCGAGAATATTAGGCCATGGATGGGCTATTTCTTGGGTATCACGTCGCGAGTTGTCGATATCAAATGGTTCACACTAGGGTAAGAAGGATCGAACAAGAAACAGGAGGAAAAAGAAAAAAAAAACGCGTATCGTATCGTATTTTCGTCCGGGTCGTAGTCAACATATGAAAAACACTGCAATTGTGCTCACTTGGAACAATATTCCGACAACAACTGCACAATCTCGTCTTGTCCTCCTGTCAATGCGACTTGCAATGGGGTTATTCCATCCTTGTCCTCTGCATCTACGTCCGCGCCATGCGCTAACAGGATGCGTGCGACCTCGAGCCGCAATGACAACACCGGACGCCGCGATGATGACACCAGATGCAACGGGGTTCGGCGCTCCTTATCCCGAGCGTTCGGATTTGCGCCATGCTCCAGTAATAATCGTACAATCTGGGGACAATCACCTTTGGAGTCACTATGCAACAATGCGTAGTGCATTGCGGTCAAGCCGCCCTCGTCCTGATGAGTAACATCCGCACTGTGCTCAAGCAGCACTCGAACGGTTTCGAGGTGGCCGTGCATTGCTGCATCACGTAGTGGCGTCCAGTGACTATTATCATGAACATTTGGGTCTGCGCCATGGTCGAGTAGGCATTGTACAACGTTAAGGTGTCCTTCCTCCGACGCAAGTTGCAGCGGCGACGTGTTCCAGTAGCCCCGAGGATCCACATCCACGCCGCACTTGAGCAGTGAACGTACAACCTGAACGTGACCTGCATGCGATGCCGAGTGTAATGCAGTCCCCGCGACACCACCGATAGCATTTGCATACTGTGGGTACTTGAGAGCAAGATGTTCAACTATCTCGTGAAATCCACGGAATGCAGCATGGTATGATGGCGCGGCTCCTGCTTGAATTTGGGGGCTCGGGGACCAGGGGAGGTCGTCGATGTCGGCTAGCTCGACCCACGCCGAAAAGAATGGCTTTTCTGGGTCAAAGAGATATTCCATCCCATCGCGGATGCGTGAGGCTACATTCCCGACCTGCGCGTGAGTCACCCAGTGCCTAACAGCATATAGAGCTAGAGAAACACTATCGGCGTCGGCGTCGTTTTGATCAACATGATCACGGAGTAGGACGCCGAGACAAGCTCGAGCGATCACCGTGTTGGCGTCTTCGAGCACAATGTGGTACCGGGAGATGTCATTCGTCGACGTGGCGAGGCGATCTGATAGTAAAAACTCTTTCACCGAAAAGTGCGAAAACTGAACAACCAGGGAATCTCCAGCGGGGACGATAGTAATTAAACTTGAGCATGTTGAAAGTACGGCTTGTTCATGATCTTCCCACCGCCAGTTTGAGTTCAATTCCGGGATCCCTCCCTTCGCCGCATCAAAGTCGAAAGCGAGGAGTTCCGCAAGCTCGGCGACAGAGAGCGGTCGAATTGCTACAGTCAGGCATTGCAGCATAAGATAGGCTTGCGCTCTGTTTGCCTTCATGATATCCATCACGATCCGCTCATATGTCTCGTCTAGCGACTCCGGAAGTTCATCTAGCGTGTGTCGCACACTCGATGGAAGACATTGTCGCAGCGCATCTAGCTGACAGAACACCCATCGAAACCTGGATGGTGACATGAGCAGGCATCATGAAGTTAGGACGACGCCCTTACATTCCGTCGGCCTTCTCTGACAGCGTCTCGATGACCATTTTCTTCTCGTCCTCTCGCCATCTCTTCATCATCGTCTCCGAGTCAGAATACACCACAGAATTGACATAGTCGACGATATCTTTCTTTTGTCCACTTTCGTCGTGTAGGGACACCCGGTGATGTGCCAAAGGTGTAAGAGTAGCTCGAATATCGAACTCCGGTCGGCTGGTGACGCATATATGAAGATATGGAAGATGAAGTTCAACGAGCTCCTTGACAAGCGCAAGGACCTGTTCACGAGGCGATGGAATTCCAGGCCAGTTTGGACACTCGTCGAGCGCGTCCAGGATAATGTAAACGGGTTGCAGATTGGTAATCGTGAGCATATCCTTGAGACATCGTATCATTACGCTATCACTCGGCTTTTGTTCACCATTGTCGTGTGCAGAATAAAGGCAGGAGAGGATGTCGCAACAAGGAGGAGACTGAACAGAAAGCTGGAGGAGGAGAGAGGGGAGGAGGTTGCGACGGTGTTGCTTATCCTGGTCCCTGAAGTCGAAATAAAAGTACATCATCAAGGCTGACCCTGCCTCACGTAGGCTTGCGATGTCTTGGATGATCGTAGAACTAGAGGGTAAAGTAAGCTCTTTGAAGCGTGTGTAGATATGCTGAGCGACGACGGACCAAAGGATGCTCTTGCCAGAGCCGGCTAAGAACGCAGACAGTGATCAGGGGTCGATCTGAGAAGAGTGGGAAGAGCATACGTTTGCCGTAGATCCATAAGAGAGAGCCAGTGGACTTCCATTCCGCAAAGATACTGCCTTGAAAGAACCACTCGGCTGTTCCCCCATAGTGGATGTCGCATGCGATGTTGTGATTCGTTGATGGATCTGGCGGAGTAACCCATCTTCTAAGGCTCTCTCTCAATTGGTTCCCTGTGAGCAAGTTAGAGACGCCAGAGCCAGCAGCGAAAGAATTGATCACAAACATTTCACATCATCTACGCTGTTTGACGTTTGCTGAAGGATTGCTTTCGCATTCTTCCCGTCTAACCAATGTTTGCGCAATCAGGGTGGGGTTTTGAGTAGCGAACGCATCAGGCGTACCATTCAAGACAATATCCATTTTATCGTCCACATCCTTCATCTTGTCTCTGACTCCAGTTACTTTGTCACTTACGACTTCGACCTTGTCATCTACGACCTTGACCTTGTCCTGGATACTGTGTGTGAGCCTCAGGATCTGTGCGGCCGCCATCCGGGCCTCCTCTTGCGTCAATTTGTCTAACTTCTTCAAGGCGTCTTCTATGTCCTTCCTTCCCACAAGCTTCTTGAGGAATTTTTCTAGACATAGATTAGCTTGCATTCATGTATTTCTAAGAAGCAACACACTGGCTCGACCCTGCTTCATCTCCTTCGTCGCAATCGCGAAGATGTTCAGAACTTCCACCATTATCTTCACGATCATGTCAGTCATCGCATCAGTTGGTGGCACTTCCGTGTAAGATTCGAGGCGTTTGAAGAAGTTCTCGATACGCTCGAAGAGATCGGCAAGGGCTTCTTCACTCGCGTCGACATCCTTGGCGGCCTGACAGACATCGCTGTTAAAAATCCTTCCACAAATGCACCAAGGAAGATGCTCACCAAGAGGAGGACACCGACACCGGCAGAGATTACTTTTGCGGGAGAGAATATCTGTGAAAACAATTAGGGACGGACAGTAGACAAAGTCGACCAGTTGAGACTTACTAGTCCAACACCTTCGCCCAGAGTCGCGGAGAACGCGTAGAGAACGTTGATAGTCGGGTTCAGCCACCTCGATAATCTCTCGTTGTGACTCCTGGACTGATCAAACTCGTTGACTTTGTCATGAAGCACGGCAAGAACGTCACTGGAAGAGTTGCAGGATTGTAGCTGTGTTGCGAGGGGATGTGTGTGAAGGTCGGTCTTCGTCTTTTTCTCATACTCTTTCAGGGCAGCGACGAAGATGTTGCGGAAATTGGAGGACGATGTAGATGTGGGCGGGTTCTGGGACATTGTAACAAAGAAGTAACCGCCCAGGAATTCAGATGTTCGGCAGTGAGAGAGGGATCGCGAGCCCGTCAATGCAGATGGGAGAAAAGGGACCATCCAGGGCTTAAATCACCATCTCGCACTGGCAGGCGCGCAAGGCACTGCCTCGTGGATGTCCATACAAAGAAACGGTGACCAGATCTATAATGGGCGATTGACGCTGAGCGCTGAGCATTTATTATAGCCGTTTTCATACAGTAACGATACAGTGACTGTATCGTTATGAAAACGGCTGTAAAGCCCCAGGACGAGCACCTTGAGCTAACAGTAGGGCAACCCTGGCTAACTTGCGTTCCATCGTGATTGTCCGGTGAGACATCGTCCTTGTCTTGAAGAGTGAAGCTAGTGAAGTTTTGAGTTCATTTTTAAGTTTAATCTTCCTGACTCGGAGGCTTGAGGACTGGCTCACGGCTGCTGGTGCATTCAATATTAATATTAATCCTGCACATGATAACTCTGCCGCCGCCACACCTCCCAAGCTGCTGCCATCATGGCACATGACATGTGAGAGGGCACAAATGCCGGACATAGACAGCAGTTAGCAAATCAAGGGGTTATCATTGCAAGTAGGGGGTAATCAACACGACATGCGCAAAAACTCGTCCCAGGGCCAAAGTATCCGAGCTCGGGCCCAAGACGGCAAGGCCGGGCTGGCCACGTGCACGCTTGGGTCACCGTGACCGCGAGGATTCAATTGGAGGTGCTCCTGCCATATCTTTCGCATAGACAGGGCAATGAGAAGTGATGTCTTTAACAGTCTGGAAGTGGATTCACGCAGGGGTAGTAGTGTTCTTCCGCCGTCTCGACTCGCATAGACTCGGGACGCGGGACAGGTTACACTGGCATATTACCTTACATATTACACGCGATACCGCTCTTCTCTTCTCCACAACTTGTAACGCCTCCACATCCAAGGATTCCTACAGCCAATGCAGAACCCTCCGATCTATTTTCCTCTGTCAAGACTCGGGTGCTTATGGTGTAAGGGTTAGCACTGGCCTGCGCTTGCCCGACACCTACGGATGCCTCAGCCACCCATGCGTCAACGACGACGCCACTGTCACTTCAGCACTATCCGGCTCACCACTTAGACACCTCTAATACGTACTACTCTTGTATATAAAACCTCGAGTCCTGACCCATAGAATCGTCATCTTGCTGCTAGTGTTATTTCCCTCTTCTTTCCGTTGCGTGCGCACCAAACCGATCCGTACCGAACCGATAGTCATGATATGTCAATGTATCGTCAGAGGGGCTGGGACGTCGGGAAGATTAGGCTAGGCCATGCGTGGGCTATTTTTCGGGTATTACGTCGTCAATATCAAGTGGTAAGTGAATGAAGAATTGAACAAGAAACAGGAGAAAAAAAATAGAACGCGTATCGTATCGTACTCTCGTCCGGGTCGTAGTTAACATATGCGAGACACTGCATTTGTGCTCACTTGGAACAATATTCCGACAACAACTGCACGATCTCGTCTTGTCCCTTCGTCGCCAATGCGACTTGCAATGGGGTCATTCCCTCCTCGTCCTCTGCATCTACGTCCGCGCCATGTGCTAACAGGATGCGTGCGACCTCGAGCCGCAATGACGACACCAGATCCGATGACGACACCAGATGTAATGGGGTTCGGTGCTTGTTATCTCGGGCGTCCGGATTCGCGCCATGCTCCAGTAATAATCGCACAATCTGGGGATAATCGACTTTGGAGTTATCATAATAAAGTACCCCAAAAAAAAATACCCCGTGCAAGGGGGTCAAGCCGTCCTTGTCCTGAGAATTAACATCTGCATTGTGTTCAAGCAGCACTCGAACAATTTCGGGGCGGCCCCCCGCTGCTGCATGAATTAGTGGCGTCCTGCGATTATCATCTTGAAAATTTGCATCTGCGCCATGGTCGAGTAAGCATTGTACAACATCAAGGTATCCTTGGAGCGATGCAAATTGCAGTGGCGACTGGTTCCAGAAGCCCCGGGCATCCACATCCACGCCGCACTTGAGTAGTGAACGTACAACCTGGACGTGACCTGCATCCGATGCCGAGTGTAACGCAGTCCCCCCGTTACCACATATCGCATTTGCATACGGTAGATATTTGAGAGCAAGGTGTTCAACTATCTCGTGGAATCCACAGAATGCAGCATGGTACAATGGTGCTGCTCTTGGTTGAATTTCGTTTTGCAGCTCCGAGGACCAGTTGCGGCGGTCGACATTGTATGACTTGATCCACGCCGTAAAGTACGGCCTGTCCGGGTCAAAGAGATATTGCATCCCATCACGGATGCGTGAGGTCACATCCTCGACCTGCGCGTGAGTCACCCAGTGCTCAGCGGCATACGAAGCTAGAGAAACGCTATCGGCGTCGGGGTCGTGCTGACCAACAGGATCTCGGAGTAGGATGCCGAGACAAGCTCGAGCGATTAGCGTGTTGGCGTCTTCGAGGACAATGTGGTATCGGGAGATGTCTTTCGTCGATGTGGCGAGGCGATCGGACAGTAAAAACTCCTTCACCGAAAAGTGCGAAAATTGAACAACCTGGGAATCGCCGGCGGGGACGATAGTAATTAAACTTGAGCATGTTGAAAGTACGGCTTGTTCATGATCTTCCCACCGCCAGTTTGAGTTCAATTTCGGGATCCCTCCCTTCGCCGCATCGAAGTCAAAAGCTAGTAGTTCCGCGAGCTCGGCAACAGAAAGCGGTCGAATAGCCACAGTCAGGCATTGTAGCATGCGATACGCGTGCACTTGGTTGGCCTTCTTGATTTCCATCACGACCCGCTCATATGTCTCGTCCAGAGACTCCGGAAGTTCATTTAGTGTCCGCCGGACGCTTTGCGGAAGACATTGTCGCAGCGTGTCTAGCTGACAGAACACCCACCGGAACCTAATTCTAGACATGAGTAGGCATTACTAGGTTGGCGCGGTGCCCTTACATTCCGTCCGCCTTTTCCGAGAGCGCCTCGACAACCATTTTCTTCTCGTCTTCTCGCCATCTTTTCATCATTGTCTCCGAGTCGGAGTACACGACAGAATTGACATAATCGACGATATCTTTCTTTTGTCCGCTTTCATCATGCAGGGAAACACGGTGAAGTGCCAAAGGTGTAAGAGTAGCTCGAATATCGAACTCCGGTCGGCTGGTGACGCATATGTGAAGATGCGGAGGATGAAGGCCAACGAGCTCCTTGACGAGCACAAGAACCTGTTCGCGAGGCGATGGAATTCCGGGCCAGTTTGGACACTCGTCGAGCGCGTCTAGGATAATGTAAACGGGTTGTGGATTGGGAATTGTGAGCATTTCCTTGAGACATCGAATCATTACACTATCGCTCGGCTTTTGTGCACCATTGTCGTGTGCGGAATAAAGACGGGAGAGGATGTCGCAATAAGGACGGGATTGAGCAGAAAGCTGGATGAGGAGAGAGGGGAGGAGGTTGCGACGATGTTGTTTATCAAGGTCCCTGAAGTCGAAATAAAAGTACGCCATTAATGCTGACCCCGCCTCGCGTAGAGTTACGATGTCTTGAATAATTGTAGAGCTAGAGAGTAAAGTCCATTGAATCGTAAATGGAGTGCTAAGGGATGACGAACCAAAGGATGCTCTTGCCTGAGCCAGCTAAGAATGCAGACGGCGATCAGGGTGTCAATCTGGGAAAAGTGGGAGGAGCATACGTTTGCCATAGATCCACAAGAGAGAGCCAGTGGACTTCCATTTGCCAAAGATACTGCCATGAAAGAACCACTTCGCTGTTCCCCCGTGGTGAATGTCGCATGCGATATTGTGATTCGTTGACGGATCTGGCGGAGTGACCCATCTTCTCAGGCTCTCTCTCAATTGGTTCCCTGTGAGCAGGTTAGAGACGCCAGAACCGGCAGCGAAAGAATGGATCACAAACACTTCACGTCATCTAGGATCGCTTTCGCATCCTTTCCGTCTAACCAATGTTTACGCAGTCAGGATAGGGTTTTGAGTAGCGGATGCATCAGGCATACCATTCAAGACAATATCCATTTTATTGTCCACATCCTCCATCTTATTTCTAACTCCGGTTACTTTGTCATCTACGACCTTGACCTTGTCCTCGACACTGTGTGTGAGCCTCAGGATCTGCGCAGCCGCCATCCGGGCCTCCTCTTGCGTTAATTTGTCTAACCTCTTCAACGCATCTTCTATGTCCTTCCTTCCCACAAGCTTCTTGAAATATCTTGCTGGACACAGGTTAGCCGATAGTCACACATCAACACGGAGGAACACACTGGCTCGACCCTGCTTCATCTCCTTCGTCGCAATCGCGAAGATGTTCAGAACTTCGATCATTATCCTCACGATCATGTCAGTCATCGCATCAGTTGGTGGCACTTCCATATAAGATTCGAGGCGTTTGAAGAAGTTCTCGATGCGCTCGAAGAGATCGGCAAGGGCTTCTTGACTCGCGTCGACATCCTTGGCGGCCTGCCAGACATCACCGTTGAAAATCCTTCCACATGAGGGGTCAAGGACGACGCTCACCAAGAGGAAGACCCCGACACCGGCAGAGATTACTTTTGCGGGCGAGAATATCTGCGAAAACAATTAGGGGGAGATAGTAGTAGACAAAGTCGGCCAGTTGAGACTTACAAGTCCAATACCTTCGCCCAGAGTCGCGGAAAACGCGTAGAGGACGTTAATAGTCGGGTTCAGCCAACTCGACAATCTCTCGTTGTGACTCCTGGACTGATCAAATTCGTTGACTTTGTCATGAAGCACGGCAAGAACGTCACTGGAAGAGTTGCAGGATTGTAGTTGAGTTGCGAGGGGATGTGTGAGAAGGTCGGTTTTTGTCCTCTTTTCATACGCTTTCAGGGCAGCGACGAAGATGGTGCGGAAATTGGAGGAAGAGGTAGTTGTGGTGGGAGGCTGAGACATAGTAACCGCAATTCAGATGAGCCGGTCGGTGATGAGTCGAAACAGGGGGGGAGACTGGAATCGTATAGGGTCCGAACGAGCCAGCGCTAGGTTCAAGGGGCACTGCCTCGTGTGCTGTATGTTCGTACAAACATGATTGCGGAAAGACGGTAACCATTTGTAGACGACAGATGCCGAGCAGAATTATATCAAGTACAAGTGAATCCTGGATTCCTGGTTACTTCCTTCACACGTTCCAGCAGCTTGCTCATTCCTCTCATTAAAACTCATTTGAATTAGTGCCAGCTGAGCAGGCAGAGGCCCTCGAGGAACGCCATGCGAGCTCCAGGCAGGCGGTTTTGTTCGATGGCGAAGACCACGGTTACATCTAAGCTGGGTCAATTACCAAGTCGATTCAAAGTTACGGTCGCGCTTGAGACGGAGTGCTCACTTTACGAAAAAGTATTGGGCGGTACCAGGTCGTGCTTGGAAAGAGACTCAGCAGGCTCCGCCGCAGGTTTACTAGTTGTCGTGCTTCGGGATATGTCAATGTAGGAAGAATCAAACAAGAAACAGGAGAAAAAAAAAAGAACGCGTATCGTATCGTACTTTCGTCCGGGACGTAGTTACTAGTCAACATATGTAAGACACTACATTTGTACTCACTTAGAACAATATTCCAACAACAACTCCACACCGATCTCGTCCTGTTCCCCCGCCAATGCGAGTTGCAACGGGGTCATTTCCTCCTCGTCCTCTGCATCTACGTCCGCGCCATGCGCTAACAGGATGCGTGCTATTTCGAGCCGCAATGACCACACCAGACGCCGTGACGACGACACCAGATGCAACGGGGTTCGGCGCTCGTTATCCCGAGCATTTGGATTCGCGCCGTGCTCCAGTAATAATCGTACAATCTGGGGGTAATTACCTTTGGGGAAACCATAAAAAATTGCGTTGTGCATTGGGGTCGAGCCGTGTCTGTCCTGAGAATTAGCATCCGCGTTGTGCTCAAGCAGCACTCGAACAATGTCGAGGTGGCCCTCCACTGCTGCATCACGTAGTGGCGTCCTATAATTACCGTCACCTTGAAAATTTGCATCTGCGCCATGGTCGAGTAGGCATTGTACAACATTAAGGTGTCCTTTGAGCGACGCAACTTGCAGCGGCGTCAGGTTCCAGAAGCCCCGAGGATCCACGTCCACGCCGCACTTGAGCAGTGAACGTACAACCTCGACATGACCTGCATCCGATGCCGAGTGTAATGCAGTCCCCGCGTTACCACATAAAGCGTTTGCATACTGTGGATATTTGAGAGTAAGGTGTTCAACTATCTCGTGAAATCCACAGAATGCAGCATAGTAAAATGGTGCCGCTTCTGGTCGCATTTCACCTTGCCGGACTGGGGGGAAGTGCAGGACAGAGGGGAAGCCGCGGCGGTCGATGTCGTATAGCTTTACCCACGCCGAAAAGAATGGCTTTTCTGGGTCAAAGAGGTATTCCATCCCATCGCGGATGCGTGAGGCCACATTCTTGACTCGCGCGTGAGTCACCCAGTACCTAGCAGCATATAGAGCTAGGAATGGGATCGGAGCCGTTTTTATCAATATGATCGCGGAGAAGGACCCCGAGACAGGCTCGAGCGAGAATCGTGTTGGCATCTTCGGGGACAATATGATAGCGAGATATGTCTCCAGTCGACGTTGCGAGGCGATCCGATATCAAGAACTCCTTCACCGAAAAGTGGGAAAATTGAACAACCTGGGAATCGCCAGCAGGGACGATGGTAATTAAATTTGAGCAGGTTGAAAGTACAGCTTGTTCGTGATCTTCCCACCGCCAGTTTGAGTTCAATTCCGGGATCCCTCCCTTCGCCGCGTCAAAGTCAAAAGTGAGTAGTTCCGCAAGCTCGGGAACAGAAAGCGGTCGAATTGCCACAGTCAGACATTGCAACATACGATAGGCATGCCCTCTGTTTGCCTTCTTGATATCCATCACGATCCGCTCATATGTCTCGTCTAGCGATTCCGGAAGTTCCTCTAGCGTTTGTCGCACGCTCGACGGAAGACACTGTCGTAGCGTGTCTAGCTGACAGAACACCCACCGAAACCTAATTCTAGACATTAGCAAGGACTACTGGGTTAGTGTGGTGCCCTTACATTCCGTCGGCCTTTGCTGAGAGCGCCTCGACGACCATTTTCTTCTCGTCCTCTCGCCATCTTTTCATCATTGTCTCCGAGTCAGAGTACACGACCGAATTGATATAGTCGACGATATCCTTCTTTTGTCCGCTTTCATCGTGCAGGGACACCCGGTGATGTGCCAAAGTCATGAGGGTAGCTCGAATATCGAACTCCGGACGGCTGGTGACGCATATATGAAGATGCGAAAGACGAAGGTCAACGAGCTCCTTGACAAGCGCAAGAACTTGTTCACGAGACGACGGGATTCCGGGCCAGTTCGGACACTCGTCGAGCGCGTCCAGGATAATGTAAACAGGGCTTGGATTTGGAATTGTGAGCATATCCCTGAGACATCGAATCATTACACTATCGCTGGGCTTTTGTGAACCGTTGTCGTATTCAGAATAAAGGTGGGAGAGGATGTCGCAACAAGGACGGGACTGAGCAGAAAGCTGAATGAGGAGAGAGGGGAGGAGGTTGCGACGATGTTGCTTATCAAGGTCCCTGAAGTCGAAATAGAAGTACGCCATTAAGGCTGACCTTGCCTCGCGTAGCTTTATGATGTCTTGGACGATTGTAGAGCTAGAAGGTAACGTAAACTCTATGATGCGTATGTAGATTCTGAGCGTTGACGAACCAAAGGATGCTCTTTCCAGAGCCGGCTAAAATATGCAGACGGTGATGAGGAGTTGATTCGGGAAGAATGGGAAGGGCATACGTTTGCCGTAGATCCATAAGAGAGATCCAGTAGACTTCCATTCCCCAAATATACTGCACCGAAAGAGCCACTCAGCCGTTCCCCCGTGGTGAATGTCACATGCGATGTTGTGATTCGTTGATGGATCTGGTGGAGTAACCCATCTTCTAAGGCTCTCTTTCAATTGATTCCCTGTGAGCAGATTAGAAACACCGGAGTAGTAGCAAAAGGGTTGATCACAAACATTTCACGTCATCTACGTTGTTTGAAGTTTGCTGAAGAACCACCTTTGCGTCCTTTCCATCTAGCCAACATACGCGCAATCAGGATAGGGTCGATGAGTATCCAATAGGCCGGGCCTACCTTTTATGACATCGTCCATCTTATCGTCCACATCCTTCAGCTTGTCTCCGACACCCGTTACCTTGTTATCGACGGCATGGGTGAGATACAGGATCTGTGCGGCCGCCATCCGAGCCTCCTCTTGCGTCAACCTGTCTAACCTCTTCAACGCGTCTTCTACGTCCTTCCTACCCACCAGCTTCTTGAGGAATTTTTCTGATCATAGATTAGCCTATATTCATGTATTTCCGGGTAGTAACTCACTCGCTCGACCCTGCTTCATTTCCTTCGTCGCAATCGCGAAGATATTCAGGACTTCGACCATTATCTTCACAATTATATCAGTCATCGCATCAGTTGGTGGCACTTCCGTGTAAGATTCGAGGCGTTTGAAGAAGTTCTCGATAAGCTCGAAGAGATCGGCAAGGGCTTCTTGACTCGCGTCGACATCCTTGGCGACCTGAAAGACTTCGCTGTCGAAAACATTCCATGAAGGAACTAAGGAAGATGCTCACCGAGAGGAGGACCCCTACACCAGCAGAGATTACTTTTGCGGGCGAGAATATCTGCGAAGACAATTAGCGACAGAGAGAAGGCGAACTAATCAGTCGAGACTTGCTAGTCCAACACCTCCACCCAAAGTCGCGGAGAATGCGTAGAGGACGTTGATAGTTGGGCCCAGCCAACTAGATAATCTCTCGTTGCGACTCTTAGATTGATCAAACTCGTTGACCTTGTCATGAAGCACGGCAAGAATGTCACTGGAAGATTCACAAGATTGTAGCTGTGTTGCGAGGGGATGTGTGTGAAGGTCGGTCTTCGTCTTTTTCTTATACTCTCTCAGGGCAGCGACGAAGATGGTGCGGAAATTGGAGGAAGATGTAGATGTGGGGGGGATTTGGGACATAGCAACACAGTTCTGTAGTAACCAGGAATTCAGATGAGACGTTCGGCTCGCTCTGCCAATTGGCAAGCACGTAAGGCCAGCGGCTTCCTCGTGGGTGTCCATACAAATCAATGGTGACCAGATCTATAATAGACGATTGACGCTGAGTATTTCTTACAGTAAAGGCCCAAGCCGAGCACCTTCCCAGTCCGTGGTCGGACTCACAGTAGGCTGACTTCAAGTTGCGTCCCGTCGTGAGGTTCGGTGAGACATCGTGCTTGTCTTGAGAGTGAAGTTTTGGGTTCATTTTTAAGGATTCTGCTCCCTGAGGACTGTCAATATGCGGGGTAGTCACAGCGCGGGCGAGAGCGCGGAAGTGAAAAATAACAATAACTCGAAGTGCTGAGGGCACCCACGCGTAGTACTAGACCAACTAAATGGCAGAACATATTTTCGACCATGCTAGCGCGTCGAACCCGAGGGTCTGACACAACGCGCAGAGAGTCCACTGGCAGCTTCAATTTGTACGCGTTCAAGTTACGGCGATCGACATTCAATGCAGCACATGCTCAGAGACACTCCGTTTTCATGGTTGCTAACTCAATTGCAGTAACGTGCGCCGCCCATGTATCACGATATGTACTTCAGGTTCGACCTGCATCTCTTCCCCGTCATGGCTTTTAAACCTCTAACCCTTCTCGTCCTGGGGTATTGCGACAGAGTCAGAAGAATCGCCCTAGTTTCGCGAACACTATTACCATCTTGAGGTAAGTTGTGCTAGTTACATACCTCGAGTTGTCTGCACGCTAAGCGACAACATCTGATCGCCCCCGCGGACAGAGCCTGCTAGTCGTCGCTCGACGAACCTTCCGTTGCTCCCAGGACATTTTCTGCTGGCAATGTGGTCCTAGTAGCGTCCATCCCCGGATATCCCGATACCGACCCCGTAGAACTCGTGCCGGAAGTCTGCACGACCGTGTACCACGTTGTGCACACGGTGACGATTGCTCTGGAGTCTGGTGCGTCGCAGTGTTACCCATTTTCTGTGACAATCAGTGGCGGAACTTGGTCTTTCCTAGAAATGCAGAGTACCAGTGACACGGCTGCCTATAGCTCGCTGGTCTCACTCGAAATTCCCACCCTGGAACTCCGTCGCACACACACCCTAGTTGTTGCCATCTCAGCCTCCTTCACCTCGCAGGCAGTCATGGCTCGAATGGTTTTCTCCCTTCCGGCTGCCCCGACCCGACCCGACCCGACCCGACCCGACCCGACCCGACGCTCTGGGTATTCCCTGACTCAAGAGTCCATCAATGCCCTTCAGGCCGTCAATATCTCATTTCTACCCTTCCTCAGACCTGCCCCCCCATCTTTTGAAATCAGCAGGCCTGGGTTATTAAGGAAGAAGGTCCCCTACCTCTACGTATACATCAGCCCCAGGGTAGGCTATTCGGCGCCCAATAGCGGGCTCGCCCTCAGGAACACGAACCTGGACGACGAGCGGACGCTATCCGATTATAATATTGGCTCGGTGGTTCCGGGGGCACCATCTCCATCAATCCAGAGACGGTGGCCCGAAAGCCCGTGATCTAGCTCTACTGGCCGTCAAGCCGTAGGGCCTGCCCTTGCGCTCTCACAGCATTTTTCGGCAGTCCACCCTCCACCGCGGACCACGATTCCCCCACGAGAGCCCCACACAGCCCAATGCGTTACCTGGATGGTCGCAGCTGAGCCAAATGGCACGCTTGTCAACAAGACCACTGGGATGGAGGTATCCCACCTATACTTGGAAGCAAAGTGAGTTCAACTGTCTTTGCTCTGTATTCCGATCATGATTAAACCTTCTCTCTCCCCGCCCCCTCCACGGCGCAAAATCAAACCTCGTGACGACGGACGCCTCTCGTGCCACCACTCCCGTGGCGAACATGGAGACGTTTGATCCCTCACGCCCGTTCGTGAACCCCGGCGGTTCAGTGCTTCCCGCGACCAGTAAAGTTCCGAGCCACTTAGATGTGGCACTCGAGGCACTTGCACTGCACACCGAGGCTCGTATCTCATTCTGTCATCACATTGCATTTCCTTGTTTTTTTTTATCCTAAGGAACCAAAGAACATACAAAAAACTCACGGCATATTTAATCAGATATTGGCTGTGGGACATATTGAACACGAGTACGTCGCGCTGCGGTTCATCGCGCAGGAGTCGTACGAGAAGGCCGCGCCGATGCGCATCGCGCCCACACCGGACGTTGTGACGCCCGTGTTCATGCTGTTCCACAGAATCGCAGCGGGCGACCTCGGACTCTGGGAACTGGCCAGCGCACAGGCGGCGGAAGCGGACCGGGTAACGTGGGGGGACATGGTTGGGGTCGACGCTGCGCAAGCAGCGGATAGCGGGTTGTTCCGCGTGCTAGAGTGGGGTGGAATGGAAGTCCATTGAGGTGTGTAGAATCTCACCGCCTTCCCCCCGGAGCCTGCGCGTGTTCCCGTTCGAAGAGCACCTGGTTCTACTGGGTGCAGCCTCTCCTTGTGGCACCTGTACTGCAAGACCTCAGCGCTCCATGGGTTCAGCCTCGCATGCACACCGCATACGGTTTTAGACGCTGAAAAAAATAAATACTTTTCTCCACACCCAAGAACAGGAGAAGCGTGCTCTGCCTCTTTGAGTGGAGCACCAAGTGATTTGGTCCATATTAATAGTCCCTTTTTTCCTGTCAGCGCGATTCGTGCCGTTGACAGCAAATCTTCAGTCTTCCAACCCTGATCGACGCTAACTCGGAGCACCAGATGGGTAGACTCTGGTTTTTGGGCGGGTGAACGTGAACAAATGTCAGACCGCAAGCGTAACACTGAATCAGAAAAGGTCTAGAATACATTACATAACTACAAACTTGAGATAGGTCCGATTCCGAGTCAGTATCATGGATACACGTGTCCCTTCACGAATCCCAAATCGCTCCGAACGCCGGAATGCCTCTGCTCATCATACCATAAACGACCTTCTGAGTGAGTTTCCGATTCGAAATTATGCAGACAGCTTCTGCTTTGAACTCTCGGACGAGCCGGTACGTCAATTTGACCAAGTCTGGCCTTTCATGTACCCGAGTGTCTTGAAAAATAGTTAGTAGAGAGACCTTCCATCCGCGAGTGAGGTCTTACCGTAAATGACGGCATCTGGAGACTTTGCTAGGATTGTGTCGACCAATTTATTTCCGAACGTTTGGCGCACATTTGGAGACGTCCACAGGAGTTGAATAGGGACGCGTTGTTCAAGAATGCACGGCACGCAAGGCCCAATCCCGCTGCCAGTAGCGACAAGAACCAGACACTGGAAAAGAGGTACGACATGAATAAATCCAATGGTTGGAATGCCGCGCACCCATATTTCACTTGGTGGATTCAGGATCTTCTTTGATGTCCAGTCTCCTGCCCGAGATACAATTAAAGAGAAACCCGGCTTTCCAGGTTCTGCAACTGTGCCAAAACTATGCCACTCCCTGAGAGGGCTGTCAGAAATCCGGACAAAGTTCCCTGCCACTGGCGTAGCTACAATGGTTGTAAATGATTAATAAGTCAAACTTAACTTGAACCGAACACCTACCGTAATCAAAGTATAGCCTGACGGCGTGGCTTGAAAGAACCATGGCGCGTACCGGGACCTTCCTCAGCCTAACCCACGGGAGCGCTATCGAAATGGTCATGGCCAAAACTAGCCAAAAGGCGCGGCATGAGGGAGACTGTACCCAAGAGATTGGTCCTGACGCTTATAGTCGTTCGTTAACGATATTACCTGGATTTGCTATTCCACCAACGATGTCAAGGTTATCAGTTTGCAGACGCACCTGACACCACACTGAAAGCGTGGCGGTCCATCCCAAGAAGCGGTAGATAATTTCGAAACAGTTATGGTGTTTCGAACGCAGAACTGGAATCGCACTGATAATGATGCCGAGTAGTAGCACTAGGATGCAGTATGTGAGGACCACAGTCAAGAGTGAGGTCTTGATCGACTCATTGTCAGACGTAATTTCTCGCTGATGGATCTTTGACTTACTGGCCCGGCGCTAAGAAGTTCTCGTGTCGCTTGGCCAGTGAACAGAGTCAGCCACACGACGCCAGAGATGGAAAAACCGGAGTGTACTTGTAAGTACCATGAATGAATGAAACTCATGGCAGGCGACGTGACGGTTGACTCACGTCCTCCAATATGGTAAACACGTGCACATATTGTACGAATGCGTAGAGGCCATCTGCTCGTGCACATGAGTAGACATAGGAATATGTGAGTTCACCACATACGAAAGTGGAACTGCGCAGAATACGGTATAGAACGCGTTAATCACATAGTCCTGTCGCATGAAGATGGAGCCCGACAGGTTGGCTATGACAATGAGGCCGAGACGCTGGGCACTCGTCCCCCCTGACATAGAATGATAATGAAGATTGACACGTTAACAGCGAAGACGATGCCAAACAAGCGACGATATAGCGAAAAGATCTGGTGGCGAAGGTTCCGGAGATATCTCCCTTGCCGTTTCTGTGGAAGGATGTCGTTCTCATACCCATCCCAAGGATCAGCTTTCTCAAGCGTTGAATTTGAAAGTGATACATTATTGTCGCTCGGAAACTGCAACACTGGCGTGGCGCCGCAAGCCCCAGTCAGTACCTGCTCCGGATTGACGGTAGCACCTCGTGCGATGACCCCATTGTAAGTTGTAGGTGGAAACTCGAGTTTGACACTAACAATGATAACAAGTCAAGCTAGCCAAGAGTCGTTGAAGGCAGTTGAAGAGACCTACCCATTCCCTACAAACGGATCGACCTTGTAGCACTCTGCACTCTTGTCGGGTAAGTTGAGGTAGCCACGGTTGATGCCTGCACCACCAGGCCACATAACGCCAACCTGTCCGATAGACAGTGGATTTCCTCTCTCATTCAGAACATATACATTATTGTCGGGGGTGGGGCGTCCTATGCTCAGGGTCGATCCTCGTACATGCGACTGTACGGTGTTCACAATTGTGACCTAGGCAGGCAATGTTATTTGACAGCATCCGAGACTCAGAGACATGTACCTCCGAGTCGGTTCGCCCATAGCAATTGTAGTAGGTCGCTCCTTCCGCCCTGGCGTCTGCAAGATCTACCATATGCCATCGTTTAAGTGCGTGTAGCGATGAAAGGTGATAGCTCGTCTCATTTTTCGGGAAAGCTTCGCCAGTTGTAGCCACCACCTGAATATTAGGGTAATGCTTAGGATTATGAGGCACTATGGGGAGAAATTAGTACTGTATCCCACTGCTAGTAGGTTACGCACTCAGCACCGAGGGGGTAGCTATGATAATGTCCACCGTTTTCAGAAGGTCACGCTCTTCCTTTGGCGTCTCTCCTCGAATACAAAGTGTACAATCGTTGGAAAGGGAGCCTAGAATCTCCTGGGGACAAGGGCTCAGAGGTAAACGGCGAATTAAGCAATATCATGACGGGTACCCATGAGGACATATTAAATACGACGTTCATTAGCTGAGAAACTCGGTAGCTGGGGCGCATTCCGGTGTTCCCAGGGGATAAGCGAACCACTGGCGAGCCAGCATTAGCGCCAGACACAGAAATAGGCAAGATGGTCACCCACGGTTTATCACGCCGGAGTGTGAGACTTCCAAACCCTTTGGCTTACCAGTAGTACCTGCGTAATCGCGTTGATATACCAGGAATGGCAGCCAAGTAAAGCGTTACCAGACGTGTAAATGATGTAAATGCCATCAGAAGGGTGCGACAACTCTTGAAACTTAGCATGAGGAGTGGTGTCATTTCGAAACGCAAAGTCGTCTAGAGGAAGTACCGGGACACCCATATTCTGCACGCGGTGATGAAATTCAGCTAGGGCCAGTATCAAGACGCTTCTAGAGTTTCCAATAACGTGTTCTAGAGTAGACTGGGTTACAATTCCTCCGTCGAGAGGAATGTTTACACCGCCGGCTTTCACTATTCCGACAACCCCATCAACCGTGATTATTGAGCGGTGCGCGAGCAAGCAGACATCAGAGCCAGGTCGGACACCCATGGATTGAATGCAGGCAGCTAGGATGTTCCCTCTGCGTTCCAGTTCGGAATGCGATAGTTTGTTGTCAAGATGTTCAACCGCGATAAAATTGGGATGAGCGGCTGCACGGTATGCGATCGCCTGGTGGACGCAGTGGAAAGGTATGTCACGGTGGTCCCCGAAGCTGAACTCCTTAAAGAGATGCTGACCCTGTGTCGAGAGGCCGGCCATATGAGAGACGAATGGAAACTGGAGCTGCCACGTTGTGTGATGATGCATTTTATACCAAAAAGCTGGGTCAAGAAGCTGATGGCCATGGTACAAGCACATGGCCGCGGTCCAGGCCGCATGTTCTCGATATAGCGAAGTAATCGGGCTTGTATCCACTAGAGATACAGAGCCAGAGCCAAGGTACTCAGGTTCCCAAGGCGGGGAGCGGGTATGTCTGGAATTCCGGAATTCAAAAAGTCACTACTGAAGTACGACGGGATGGGCCACGTGGCTTGCTTAACGAAAGTACGGCCATCGACAGGTACGACAGAACGAGAAATTATCTCAAGAAAACCATAATGCTGGCTTAGAAACCTGTCTGATGGTCCGTCCCTTGGGCGTTAGACACTGATGATGCTACCGAAGCTAGATCAAGAAGCTGATGGCAACGGCACAATCACATGGCCGCGGTCCACGTTCGTGATGAAGCGAAGTAATCGGGCTTATACTATCCACTAGAGATACAGAGCTAGAGGCAAGGTACTCACTGGCAGGTCCCCAGGGCGGGGAGCGAGTATGTCCGGAATTCCAGATTCAAAAAGTCACGACCGAAGTATGACGGGACGAGCTCGTAGCTTACTGAACGATGGAAATTAATCTTGCCTCGTTGGAGCTAGTTGAACGAAAGTACGGCGATCAACAGATACGACAAAATGAGGAATTTTCTCAAGAAAGGGTGAGTCATAACGAAGGCCTAGGAATCTGTCTGATGGTCCGCCTCCCAGTCTTTGGCGTTAAAATGAGTGAACTGCTGCGTTCTATCAAATAGCTTGCCATCACCAGAAAAAGGCTGTACGTTCCTGATTATTTTGGTTCTGCCGGCCGTCTTAACACCGTATGGGACGGAAGAGGAACTGAGTAGCGGCGCATTAAGACCACCGAAAATAGAACGCTAGTCGACCCTCGGAATTTCCATGAGCCAAGACCAAGTGTGACGATGTTGCGCGCACAGGAAGCCTGACCAGCGAATGTGAATACGCCAAGGAATACGCCAACGACAACCACAAAGAGACGCTAGGACAAAGCATGACCACCCGCACTCGGGCAGCACATTCTGTACTTGGCGCTTACAGGACACCAGTGAACACAGCCGGGAGAGAAGGCACTTTTGAGATAAAAACATAAAGCAAGAGGACAAGCTAGGACATGTATTACGCACGCAAGCATCCCACAGGTATCTTGCTTAGGACGGAATTTGAAAAAAAAAAGGTAACATGTCAGAGGCTCAGGCGGAATGAAGAGATAAGGATAAGTCATGCCGTCCAGTTCAAAGTTGTTCAAGTGATTTAGCAAAGTCAGTCACAGGCTTCAAGATCACGACGATTGGTATGTCGAGGTGAGCGGACGAGAGCGGACGATATACCGTAAAGCTCCGAGAAAGCTTATTCCCCGAGACTGCACATGGCTTGATGGCACTGGCAAGCCCTTGTACTGTAGTACATTCACCGAGACTTTACTCCGGATTTAGGCGTGGGAGCTGGGTTGGCAACTCGGCAAATCTCTGCTTGATACGTTCAGCTAGGGAGTGAACGCTATCACTTCCAATGGAGGCTGCGGGAGCTGTAGGGGTACAGTGCCGCACAGCGCCAGTGAGTGACCACCAGCAAAACGTATTCTGGCTAGAAGTACTAGATTGGTAGACCTAGTGCACCTAGACTAGTTCTAATAGTTTTTGACACGGTCATAGGGGACTTGCCAAGTTCTAGGCAAGTTTAATTACTAGAGCTAGTAGCTTAGTATTCAAGTTCATATGACGAAGGCAGTACGAAGTCGGTGGAAAGTGGACGGAGGAGCGCAAACCCGAACACCAGAAACAAGGCAAATGCTAGCGTGGGGACTGCGTGTATACTCGGCGTCACGTGCAGGTCATGTCCAGGTTCAAGTTGTACGTTCGCACTGACAACATAATTCTTAAAGCAGTGACTAATACTTAAGAATTTTTCACAATCCATAATTAGAATGTTATCATAATTAAATTTTATGTCCATTCAAGAATTATCACACAAGACAAAACTGTGAAAACACTTAACGTTCGGCCCACACTAAAATTGTGAGAACAATGGTCTTTTAATTTAGACTTTATTCGGGGCTGAACATTAAGTTTTTTCACACTTTTTTATGACCTGATAATCCTTGTATGATCATAAAATTTGATTACAATAATTTTCTCATTATGGATGGCGAAAATGTGTTAAGTATTAGTCACAACTTTTTCCTGGTTTTTACATGCAAAAACAGAATCATGTTGTCAGTGTTCGCTGCTCAAGCTCAAATGCGGCGTGGATGTGGATGATCGTGGCTTCTGGAACCAGTCGCCGCTGTGATTTGCATCGCTCCAGGGACATCTTACAGTAATGTTGTACAATGCTTACTCGATCATGGCGCAGATCCAAATTTCATGATAATCACAGGACGCCACTAAATCACGCAGCATTGGAGGGCCACCTCGAAATTGTTCGAGTGCTGCTGGAGCACAATGCGGATGCTAATTCTCAGGACGAGCACGGCTTGACCCCAATGCACAAGGCATCTTTGTTCGGTAACTTCAAATGTGATTACCCCCTTGTATGATTATTACTGGAGCATGGCGCGAATCCGAACGCTCTGGATAACTATCGCCGAACCCCATTGTATCTGGTGTCGTCCCCGGGTCTGCCAGTGATGTTGTCATTTCGGCTCGAGGCCGCACGCATCCTGTTAGCGCATGGCGCGGACGTAGATGCAGAGGACGAGGGAAGGACCCCACCACAAGTGGCATTGGCGTATGGAGAAGACGAGCTCGTGCAGTTGGTGTCGGTCGGAATATCGCCACAAGTAGTAAGCACAAATGCAGTGTCACGAATATGTTGACTACGACTCGGACGGAAGTACGACACGATTCGTGTTCATTCATTTTCTTTCTACAGTCTCTGCTCGATTTTATCTACTTGCCCTCGTGTGACCGCTTGATATCGATGACTCATACACTGATATGTATGCTACCATACCCCGATGGCAGCAACGCTCAAAGTCTGATCAACAACAAGCAACTATACATTTTCGGAACCTGTGCGACAGTGAAGCCCTGGAAAGACAGACTCAAACCCACACGCGCGCACGGCGTCACGGTGCACGAGATTAACAATGAGAATACTCACACTTCGCCCACTCACCCCACCCACCACAGTCATCCCCACAACTCGCCGGACTAGACAATGGGCCCATTCGAGATACGAAAGGGAGGGACGGAAGACGTAGGACGCATGTCAAACAACCTCGATCAAGAAGAAGATCGGCAAGCACCTCACGCCATGGCCGCCCCGTAACTATCAAATCTTGACGGGAAGCTAAGCCACTCCTTTCCCGACGGAGTAGGGGGGACTTAAGATAAAGGAGTAGGAAACTACGGAACATTTATGTTGACCAGCGCAAATGTATTAAAAAAGAAAGTGCTACGTGGGGTAATCTGCCCCGAGGCGCACAGAAATGGATTTTTTTTTAAAAAATATGCTACCATGTCGACATTGTAGGTTCTAGTGTGTATACGACTTTGACGTTCAAGTTGACGTTCTCAAAACCTAACTTAGCTCTAGCCCGTCACACGATGTACGCATCGGTATCGTGTGTTTCAAGGATACTAGTATGATCTTCCACGGTGACGCAAAAAATTATCAGTAAAATCACAAGCACTTACCTTTCGCTTTCGCGGCTTCACTTTCCTTCAGGCCTCTTTGGGACCCTTTTGCTTTTGGGTCGCCTTTCAGCCCTCTTCTCGGAAGCAAGGGGGTGGCGGGATCGAAATAAAATACTGGGGTTGATCTTTTCAATTTCGGTTTGTACATGATTAGTAGAATTCACTCCACCTTTCTCAGGCTTCCAAAACAAATTCTCTTTCCCACATTCTCTCTCTGGGAAAGCCAGGTTGTAGTTGACAAAGTCGACACCTATTAGTAGTCAGTAACTTCCTGGTGGAATTAGCGAATGTACTATTCTCAAGGCAAGTACGAGCGGATGTGAGCGTCCTCACACGGACTCGGACCCCTCAGGGTACACGCATTGTGCACGTTCCCCTGTAGCTCTTGCCCACATACCTTTACTATTCAGCTGCTTTTTTCTTGTAGTCTCCCCCCCTGTATGTACATATACTAAGCACTAGTATCGCTCAGATGTACTCCATATCCAATCGTTCTCAAAGAGCACCCCGGAGTGGCATGGGACACCCAAATACCTTTCACTACGAAACATCACATAATCTTTCCATTGGCCCTTCCACTCAGGCTTCCCCATGCGAAGCACGCCTAACCGCTACTTTTTGCCGTACATGACGAGACTATTAGCTCCACCACAGATCTCAGAGCTATTCCCCTCGCAAGCCAACATGCAATACTTTGTATCTATCTCCTTGCCGCCATTCTTGATACTATTGTCACACCCTTGAAGAGCGAAGTTTGGTCAGGAGAGGAAACTCACCAAAGAGACGAAGTGAAACACGTACAGCATTCGCCTGCAAACTCCACACCTGCCAGACGGTAGCCCGCATCCCCACACGCACCAACGCAACTTTCGACGCTGTTATTGTATGCACCATCGACAGGTGTTTTCTCGGTTAGAGTCCTCGCGTCATTCGAGTCGCTGTTTGCGAAACGCAAACACCCGTCACAGGTCCGCTTCCGAACAAAAACGCAAAACGTATATACTTACGTGAAGCATCCCATGTAATGCCACCGGCCCACTTTTGGAACAAAGGTAGGTTGAGGCGGGGGTGCCGCACCACTCCAATAAAGGTTGAGACGATTATTGCCGCCACAGCTCTCTTTATGGTTGCCGATGCATTTGGAATCGCAATCCGAGGGTGGAGCGATTATTGCACCGATAGTCATGACATTTCCACAATCTGGACGTGTGATTAAAACAACGGAGAGTTACGAAACTAGAGGACGCCCTTTAGGCACGTCGAGACGTGCACTTACAACAGCGATCGCCGTACTCGAGACCGGCGTAAATAGTCTCGCAAGTTTTAACGCAGAACTCGACCGTCATGCCGGCGACCGCGAAGTTTTTCGATGTGAGCGTGCGCTGTGCAGGGTCGTCCCTAATGCGATAAGTGTCAGATAGTGGGCCCTATCATAGAAGCACAGTGGGGGGAACCCACGTGTAGCATCCAAGTGAGGACCATCCTTGAGGAAGCTCATCGCGTTGTTGAACGGCAGTGTCACGAAAGTGAAGACCCCTTCGAGGAGGTTGCGAGGGGTAGGGGGTCGCGGATATAAACTGAACAAATGATTCACATGTATGCGCGGATTGAGGGTTAATATACGCTCACAGGCACAACGGCCAGCAAAACTGCGACGGCCAGCTGAAAACCCGCGAGTAGAAAGGGTGCAGAATGCATCGTACGCATGAAAGGGAGGGACTCGGACTTGCTCGAAGCTTTGAGGAATGCAACGGGGTTCTTAAGATCCGCTGAGCCTCAGAAGCCTCATCTCAATTGGCTTTTCCATGGTCCTCGGGTGGACTATACCAGAGAGTGATCTAGTGATCACCCGCGCCGAAAAGAAGATACTCCAAGTGGCGCAAGTTTTCCGGCAGATCCTATTTTGCAGCAAGTCCTATTTTGGGGAAGACGGCTGCCAAAAGGGCGCAGTCCGAGGGGCCGGTGGACCGGAGATCCTGTTCTAAGATTGAGTCGTCCTTTGATCTTGCGTAGGGTGCAATGGCGCAGGCTTCGTCAGCGCAGGTGAAGCATCTTGAGGAGTTGTGGCAGGAGTGCTGGTAGGAGTTGTGGCGGGATGAATGGGGGTGGATCCAGCCAGAGAGTCCTTGTCTAAGTCGATTACCTGCACACACTGTGGGCATTTTACAATATAATCCAATTCAGTCGGCTATTTCAAGAAATCTGATTGGTCAGATTTTTGGAACTGAATAGGATTATATTGTAAAATGCCCGCAGTGACACCAGGTTGGGGTACTGGCTTTGTTTTCACCAGCTTTCTTCCGTTTTCGATCTTAGATTCTTAATACTAAACTCAGATTTGAACCGCGAATTGTCGGCTAATCCCAGTCACGCCCAGGTACTTCTGTAGGTGTAGACCCACCCAGATATTCTCGGTGCGGGTTGTCACTGGGTTAAAACTCTAATTTCTGCATCCTGCTATCCCCTCCGCCACGTTTCGAGACATTCTGGGGGGCTAAAGAGTGTTTTTTTTTTGGCAAGTCCCGCGCGCGACAAGAGGTGCACCGAACTGGTTCTTACGTTTATTTTGAAGAGACCCTATTGATTGCTGTCATAAAAACTTGAACATGAAAGGATCCGCGGTTGTCCTCGTTCCTACTTTCATTCTGCCCTTCGAGTTCAGATCCTACGCTGAGATACACTCATAACAGCCCACTCACCGTCTCAGTCCTTAGGGCACTCTGAACCCGGCCGAAGAGGGTGCGCTAGAGTGTCTGAGAATAGAAGGGAATGCTGATAATTGAAGGGGAACATCCGAGTCGGAAATGCCCTGAATTAGCCGTATCTAGTGTGGGAAGCCACTGAATGGATCATGGCGGTCGCTGCGGAATGAAAACGCCGCACAAGCTTGCGTCCCCTGTGGGAAGTCCGTCTATTATAGTCTTTGTCCGGGGTAGTCAAATAAAACCTGTATAAAATGATTGAAAAACAATTCTTACACCGGATGAGCGATTTGGTGAAATAAATATACAATCGTTTGGTCAGTGCTGTTTCCGAATTCCAAGCCTGAGGCTGTTTCGGGACCAGAACACTTTATGCGCCTCGGAATCATGCATCATGACTATAGTAATCTATGTGTCGATTCGCATTGCGATACCAGTCAATTTTCTACATTTGACATCCCGATCCCCATCGACAATGCCACAAGCCACGCGCCACGGCCCATTGCAATTCTGGCCTGGCTTGGCAGCCTTGGCCTCAAAGCCCCAGTTTTGGCCCAGTTTTTGGGGTGCTGTCCTCACCGGCTCTCGAAAAGCTTTGGCAGGCCCTGGCTTCATGCATCTGTGCCCATTCTTATACAATCACCGCTGCCCTGCCATGTCATCACCTGACAGAGCATCCATAACTATTCTGTCTTGTGGCCACATAGTGAATGTGCTGCTGATTACAGGTGTGTTTGATGGGTCCATTCTGCAACATTGGCCAGAAGGGTCTGATCCCATGGCCCCAATGGGACCTGAAGAAACCCAGGGCAGTCATCTTCCAAAATAGTACTCTCTTTCTGCTCGTCATCATCGATGACAACTACCTCACCAACCCACTCAACTATGTCATGAATGTGTCCTTGATTTACCCATTGACAGAAGAAACTGTCGGAATAAATTTCTTGTGAGGTTTCCCCTCGACTGATTCTTATCATATTATTCCATATGAGCGTGGTGCAAACCCACACCTTGTGTTTTGTGTTTTGTCTCAGTTTGCTGTTTCCTTACTGTTTGGAGGCTCAGGCTGCTTACCTGGTTCCCCTCCTGGTCATACCGCCGACCCCTTGATTGTTATCTTGTTGCCCTGCAGAAGCAGAGCATAAAATTGTGTACTGTACAGTTCCTTCTCCAGTAGTTATATAATCTCTCTATGTCTATAGTGTAGACCTCAGTTCTGCTAAGTGCATGCAGAGACTGAGGTGAGACTTTGTATACTTCGCCCTTATATTCCCTTGTACTTACTTGCCCTAGTTGGCTCATCTATTCGTTGATACGCCTGCCCTCTCCCTGGCCGATGAAATCCCAATTTTCACAGTTTCCAACAGCTCGCCTGCACCCTCCTGTGCTCGCCCGTGCTCTCCTGCATTCCTGCACTCTGCACGCTCCCCAGTCCGCATTCCTGCGCTTCGCCGCATTCCCACGCTGTGAGTGCTCGGCTCTCCTGCCTGTTCTAGGCCATCCCTGTGTATGTCCCCTGGCCCTTAGCTTAGCAAATGCACCCTATTTCCTTAGCCCACTTTCCCTTACTATATATTCCCTGTATTTACAACTTTTACAACTGGGAAAAAGAATAGACTTCTCCCCTCGCGTTTCAGATCTCAGAGAGCTCAGTGCAGCTCATCCCTTGCATTCCCAAGCGTGCCGCACTCGTGCGCGGCCTTAGCGACTCAAGCGCGACGCATCACCGACCGAGGCGGCCACCCTTGTGAAGTTACGCGCCGCGCGGAAGCGTGCGCGACCGTTTCCGACCACTTTCGACCACCCAACCCAGCAGGGCTCCGTGTAGCCCACCATTTCCGTCCCTGAGCGCGCTGCACTCGCGCGCGGCCTACGAGACTCGACAGCGACACGCCGGCGATCGCGCCAGCCCTATATACAACACCTCGCGCTCCGCGGAGGCCTGCAAGACCGCTTGCGCCACTTCACACCCCCACAAATCCTGCGCACCTTAGACACGTTCCCTAGCGATCAGGGAAAGTTTAGGGTATCATTTCTGGTGACCACTGCAGGGGGTGGAAGCACACTTTTGTCCTTAGGCCTCAAGAAGCAGCTTGCGACCTCGTTCTCGCTCAGCCGCACCCGCCACTCATTCAGCAACCTCGCCCGGAGCGTTTCCAGTTATTTCCCTCATTTTCCGACATTCCTAGCATTTTACGACCCATCGGTGACATTTTCCGAGCATTTTCAGTTATTTCCCTCTTTTCCCAACATTCCCTCACGTTTTCTGACCCCCCCAGCACGACCCCGGCAGCTGCGTTTAGCCACGCTTCACGTTAGGACCCTCAAACTCCATTCTCTGCGTTTCCCCTTGTGACCGCTTCAGAAAAGTGGTGTCTTCTGTCAACTTTAGCCCCGATTCACTTAGCGTGCGACTAGCGTTCAAATCGTACCACTTTACTTTTCTGACCACAAGCGCCCTCCGCGGAAGTGACCCAATTCAGCAATGCCATTTCAGGATTTACCGCACCGGCGCGAGGAGAGCGCACCTGTCCTCAACCTCACAGATCCCTGCGAGATCCCGCGTTACTTTGACGACCTAGAGTTCCTTTTCCTGAAGCACCGCATTTCAGATGCCCAAGAGAAGAAGTGTGCAGCAGTCAACTACCTGAGCGTGGCAGTTGAATGGCTGTGGAAGACAGCGCACACATTTGGCGATCCTGCACATTCCTACAGGGATTTCAAGGCGGAAATCATCGCACTGTACCCGGAAGCGATAGTGGCACAAGAATACTCACTTGCGGACTTTGACAGACTTGTTACAGATCGCGCGTGCACACCAATCTGCTCTGAGATAGAGCTTGGGGCATACTACTGTGACTTCCTCATCGTATCGCGTTTCCTCATCACGAAGGGCCGCATTTCTGCGCAGATGCAAGCGCGCCACTTTCTAGCAAGTTTTGAGCTGCGCCTAGCCACCGCCATCCATTCCCGACTTGCGCGCAAGTTCCCCAACCACTTCCCGGATGACCCGTATAAGACAGATGACATTTACGATGCAGCACTATATGCCCTCGCATGGCAGCATGCTGCGCCCCTCATAGAACCACCGCGTGAGATTCCGACACTTTCCACGCCAGCGCCAACGATGCCCACACTGTTCCAGTTCCCGCCACCGACATTTCACACACTTCTGCCCGCTACAGAGGCCCTTTCACCTGCGCAATCAGACCCAGTCGCTGCAATGCATGCACTCACATGGGAGTGTGCCGCGTCTCCCGTACCAGCCCTGCGCGATGCGCCGACGACTTCTACACCAACACCAGCAATCGCCATACCAATCCCATCGCCGCCGCTGCCAGTCCAAGTGTATCCACCCGCACTACGGTTCATGCAAGCAGACATGCCTGCTGCAGTTCCCACCTTTGTCCCACAGCATCCCGCGCCTCTCGTACCAGTGCCGCGCAACGTTTCACCGCCTTCTGCGCTGACGCTAGCGACTCCTGCGCCATCCCAGTTCCCGCCGCCATCAACCCACGCATTTCCACCAGTTCCTGAGTCCCCTCAGCCTGTGCAAACCGACCCGATCACCGCGACACTTGATGCGCTTGCCGAAGCAATTGCGACCCTCAAGACTGGCCTTGAAGCGATCCTCTCAGCCCAGCAGAGCGCAGAGTCATGTGCTCCGGAATCCGACGCCACGCAGAGCCGAGCAGAGCGATGCAAGTTCTGTGGAAGTGCCACACACCTCGAGGAGGAGTGCGAGGAAGCGGACAAGTACATCCTTGCCGGCAAGTGCAAGCGCAATGTGTTCGGGAAGATCATCCTTCCCTCAGGAGCAGAGGTACCAAAGTGAATCAAGGGCAAGTGCCTCCGCGAGAGATTCGAGGAGTACCACAGGCAGTACCCAGGTCAGCAGGCAGCACCAGCCTACTTGGAGGATTTGGCGAGACCGCGGAGGCCGATACCTCAAGACACGATGGGAGCGATTTCCTTAGACACCAAAGCGATGACCCCTGCGATGTGCGAAGCCCTTAGACAGCTGCGCAGCCCTGAGTGCACGCTATGCGACCCGCGAGCAGCCAGCAACCAGACGCGAACCCCAGAAGTGTCCGGCGACCCTAGGAAGACCAAAGGGCGACCCAGTGTGACCCTAGCAGTGCCAAAGATCACAGCGTGACCAAGTTCTGGCCAGAGCGAGCCAGAGCGCTACAAAGCGGCAACAGGAGCGCCTCCGCAGATGCGCGAATCGAACTTTGCGCAGCAGTTGAGCGCAGCGGCAAGGTTCTCAGCGTCATCAGAAGCATGTGCAACGTATTCAGTCCAAGCCACCACCCCGCAACTTGCGCGCGACCCAGAGCGAGAAGAGGCGATGCCATTCAAGCGTCCCCAAGCGCCAGTGACAGCTGTAGAAGCCCGCGCGTCCGCGACACTCTCAGAAACTGCACAGAATGCCGCCGACCCTGCCAGCGTCATCCCGCCCAGCACCCGCAATATACCAGCGCACATTACCAAGCCAGCGTCTGCCGCACCGTCCGCAATACTGTCCATGCAAACTTGTCCCACGCCGCGTCAGCTAGCACCCATGATACAATTAGCACTTTGCCCAGCGTTCACGCAGTCCCGCACAGCGTCCCCAATCCAACCCGTGTACCCCCCACGTAGCGCCTGCGATACATCCAGCATCCCAGCCAGTGCCCGTGATCTTCATAGCGTCCCTTCCAGCGTCCGATTCAGCATCCCCGAGCGTCCCCAGTTAGCGCTGCAAGTTCCCCAAACCCCAACTGCGATCCAAAGCTGGCTGCGACGGCTGCGAAGCCATCCCTCTCACCCAGTATCAGCCCACGAGCCTCCACGAACTCAGGGTCTGACACCAGCATCTTCCCGCACCCCATCCCTGTGTTTTGTGCATTTTGCAAGTCCGCATGATGAGGCGCACAGCACGCAGCCCAGCAGCGACGAACAGTCTGTGAACCGCCGCCGAGTGACTGAGGTGCAGTTACCCTTCCGCCCGCGCAAGCCCCCAGATATGGTGCGCCGAGCATGTGCGATGCTGGCGCGATTCTAGTTCAGCAACAACATGACTTCTGAGATTCCCTGCGCACGTATACGCTCCCCCGCTGTTCCCAGCTATGCGCATTCTGAGGACTGGGGACAGTCCATTTTTCAGTGAGGAGGAGAACCTGGCCCCTAGGCGTGTCTGTATTTTCGCGTTTTCGCAACTGACCTTGTGCCACGTAGTTTCAGTGACATCGCACTCGCACCCGCTTTTGTTTCATACAGATTTGCAACCTGACATTCGTTTACTTCAAGCCTATTGTTTATCATCAACCAGCGTCCTTTCCCAAGCCTTTCCGACCAACAGCAATGCACGCGCTGCACAGCACACAGCAGAACCTCAGCAAGACCCTCGCCCGTTCCTCGCCTTCATCACAGCAATCGCGCGCCACCCTCGACACCACCAGCGCACAGAGGAATCGCTCTGCAGCCTCAAGTGGAGCCGCAATGTCCTACTTCCTGCGCCGCTGCGCCCCAAGACTCGCCATATGCAACGACACAGTACGACCGTCCCCACCTTCGCCGACAGCCCAGGAATGCGACCACAAGTTGACCCACGAAGTATTAGTACTGACAGCGACAGTGCAACGCGCAGAGTAACCACAGCGCCATGCGCCCAAGTCCTAGCGCAACAGTGTGAGCCTGCAAGCACCGAAAACCAGACTGTGGTAGCACCAGAGCAAGCAGAAGGCAGTTCAGCAACAAGGACCACACTGTTAGAAGCAAGTGACTTTGAGGCAGTACCCACACATGCCAAAAGTGAAAGCAGTCCAGCCAGCATAGCCAACGTATGCGCCCACGTTCACAGTGGCGATGCCAACAGCGCGCGGACCCCAGCAGCCAGCAGAAAGAGTCACCGTGTTCCCAGTGTCTCACATGAGTGTTCGCGACCCGTGCGGCGACGTGCGCGCATATCGCGTTTCTGCAAAGACGACAGCGCACCATCTGTAGGCAGCATCAAGTGCAGACGTGCCAGCAAGTGATCCACGAACGCGCAGACCTGTGCATCGCGCAGACCTACCCGCAACATCTCGAGTCACTGACCGCGTTTGCCAGTCCCGCAGCGACGTGCGCAGCAGCAGCGATCCAGCAACATCAGTGACAGCATGCCTAACCTGCGGCGGCAGAGGCACCCACGTGCTAGCAACCGCGCCATAGTCGCGCACCCTTTCGCAGCAAGACCGGAGATGTTTCGAGCCTCAAGGTGTTTCAAGTGGAGAGTATGAGTCCCGCGACAACACGCATGATAAAAGCGACCCAGCTTCGTGAGGAGCAGTCCCGTCAAGTCTCCTCAAGCGCAGACCTCACTGCGAGCATGCCACAGTTGCGCGGCGTCCCATACGTCACCTACGGACTATGGATATCTTTGTGCATTGACTCCAGCAATTACAGGTGCCGTGGCAGCATGCACAAAGGCACGCGATACAGTTTTGTCAAGAGCAACTTCAAGTGCAGATGAGTGCAAGCACAAGGTTCGGCGACAGAGTCACATGTACGCGGATGTCCGTGGCGCGTTCAAAGATCGGCGATGGCTACTGGTACTCGCGACAGCACTTACAGCCCCCACAGTGACGTGCGCAAGACAGGCGGAGAAACTTGGTCAAGAGCGGCGTGCGCCACAGAGTCCACAAGTACAAGTGCAGCGGTGACAGCGACAGTGCCGCGTGGACATCCGCGGTTTGCACAAGGGCTCAGACAAGTTTCAAGTGTTGACGGCAACGCTTTCAAGACTCGCAAATACGCGCGCGGTAGGAGCAACTTTACATTACAGGAGGGCGACACTGGCAATGTACCTCAAGTGCCAGCATACCCCAGTCAAGGTGCCGCGATCGTGCAGGCTTCGGCGACCCGTCTAAGGTGATACGGACGACCCCGCGTACCAGCAAAAGCATTTCCGACTCTCGCGACAACGTACGCAGCGAACACGACTAAGTGCAAGACGTCAGCACCACCGCACAAGAAAGCCACCAGCGCGCAAGACGTAGCGACTGTGTCACACCCGCACGGACCTCCGCGATCTATTGCGAGGACTGTATCGGTCCTAGGAGCACTCAAGACATGCGATGCACACACACAGCAGCACGCGCGATAGCCGCGCCAAGGCATTGACGGCCACACCCTCAAGCAGACCACGCTGTGAAGCACACAGCGCTAGCCGCAGAACCACGAAGCCACGTTCCGCCGCCTTTGTCTAGAAGTATGACCACGACCTTGAAGAGCTTGCAAGAGTGACCAGAGAAGACTGCGGAAGCGCGCGCGGCAGTCGCACGTTCATTTCGCCCACCGCACACACAAGGACAAGTTGCGCCCTGAAGTATGTGGCACAGCGGCCACAGTCGCATCGCGCCGGACTCAACGACCGCCGGACTCGCTCCCTGCACATCGAAGACACCCGCAATACGTCGGCACACCACAAACGAGCGGATCGCACGCACACGGCTAACTGAGAACAGTTAGTATTTCAGTGGGGAGGAGATGATACACCTGCCCTCTCCCTGGCCAATGAAATCCCAATTTTCACAGTTTCCAACAGCTTGCCTGCACCCTCCTGCGCTCGCCCGTGCTCTCCTGCATTCCCGCACTCTGCACGCTCCCTGGTCCGCATTCCCACACTTCGCCGCATTCCCACGCTGTGAGCGCTCGGCTCTCCTGCCTGTTCTAGGCCATCCCTGTGTATGTCCCCTGGCCCTTAGCTTAGCAAATGCACCCTAGTTCCTTAGCCCACTTTCCCTTACTATATA